>Ga0302186_10000903_pt1 | contig 25708 bp, 22 predicted proteins | sample II_Bog_E1_2_FD_198782 | JGI IMG/M metagenome (GOLD analysis project Ga0302186, IMG submission 198782) | Peat permafrost microbial communities from Stordalen Mire near Abisko, Sweden - II_Bog_E1_1 | ecosystem: Environmental > Terrestrial > Soil > Wetlands > Peat | place: Sweden: Abisko...
TTTCCGTTAACTTTCTTTTATCTGAGTTAAATCTATTGATTAGTTATCTAGCGCTGATGTATTCATTTTAATTGTTGGGTGACGATTAATCTATTCTGAATCTGGCAGTTACGGAGCGGGGGGATATGTTAATTGTATTTTTTTTAATGTTTATTGAAAAATTGCTTCAATTTATTTGAGGGACTTACCCTATCTCTCTAGGTTACTGCAAGAAGTAATGAGATAGTTGGTCAAAAAGAAGAAAGCTCGGATATCATATGAACAAAGATCCCTAACTTTACCAGCAACAACTATTGCTTCATCCATTTCTAAGTTGAACTTTAGATCAAGATAGGAGTTATTTTCATTTTCATTTCTTGCCAGATAACTCATGACTTTGAGAGCACTTTTGTTTTAGAAGAAAGATTCATTTTGAACTCTCCAAATAGCTTCACCAAATATTTTTAAAAAATCTTCTTTCTATATTTTTGACTGGGCTGATCTGTCATTACACTCTTTTAAGTAATTGAGAAGATGGAAAATGAGAGAGCCCCTCTGACTTGGAGAATAGTTGTATTGATGATACTACTTAATCATTTCCTCAAATACAAAGGGACTCAGTAGTCCATACTTATGAGGATTATCCAAAATTATTTTTTTAATCTCCTAAAGCAGCTGTTAAGATGTTTGGATTGAATCTAGGGCTGCAAAATTGTAATTTTCTTATTTGAATTATTTTTTCTTGAAGTTGAAGATGTCTTATTTTGTGGTTGTTATTTGTGGGAGTTCTGATTGATACTGTGGTATTGGCCTTGAGTTAGCAGGGTCTTTTTGACTGGCTTATTTTGATTCTGATGATGTATCATTGCAAATTTTACTCATGCATTTTCCTCCCATGCTGTTTATCAACAATATTTATATTTTATTGATAATGATTGATATTTAATTGAGTTTAATAAGCAATAAATAAAAATTTGTTTCAATTATTTCAAACGGGCTATAAATGTTGTTCACAGTCAAGCTCATATGAAAACGATGATTTATTTAATAATCTGTCACATTTTTAATATTATTATCAACTATTATTCATGCAGGCTTGTACGCGTGTAAAATCTACTTGACCGAGGGGTAATGTAATTGATGAAACAAAATACTCTAAATAAACGTAATTAAAAGGAGCTTCTCTTGTTGACGAGATTTATCTCGGTAATAAAAATAAAAATATTCGATTTTTATATTATTTCAAGAATGCAATTAAAAAATAAAATAATAAAATATTGGAGCATTGAAAAAATAATAATTGTAATAGAGCAAATAGCTATAAAAAGGAATTATACTATTGTGAAATAAAGCCTAATTTTGTAATAATGTTATTACATAAATCCATAAATGAAATATCAATTTATTCCATTATCTCCAATTTTTAAAAGGTATCGCCCTTTAAGGTTATTGTGAATTATAAATTTTTCAATACAACAAACTATATTGTCGATGATAATATATTAAAAAATTAAACCTTATAATTGATTTTATCACCCCAAAATTTTAATATCATACACTTGTGATTTTTTTCGCCAATTATTTACGACTACCATACTTGTAAAATTTTAGTAATTAAATTATCATTTCATATCCATTAAAATATAAATGCTGAGGCTTTTCAACAGGCAGTTTTTCTCTTTTTCTTAAAGAACGTTTGATCTTGCTATTATTGGAGGTGGGCCAGGAGGTACATTTTAATTTAGTAAGGATATGTCGCTGCGATTAAAGCATCTCAACTTGGACTCAATACTGTTTGTATCGAAAAAAGAGGTTCTCTTGGAGGAACTTGCTTAAACATCGGCTGTATTCCTTCCAAAGCCCTCCTCAATATTTCTCATAAATACTATGAACTAAATCACGAATTTAAGTCGATGGGAATCAATGCTTCAAATATTTCACTTGATTGGCAGAAAACTCAATAAAATAAAGATGGAGTTGTAACATCATTAACCAAAGGAATTGAAGGACTTTTTCGCAAAAATAAAGTGACATATCTGAAAGGACTAGGATCATTTATTAGTTCCAATAAAATGTAATTTTGATATACCTCAGTGAAGTAAATGGAATTGACGGAAAAAAAGAAATTATTAATGCTAAAAAAACCATTATTGCAACGGGAAGTTAGGCTTCTACTTTTCCTGGTTTGCCTTTTGATGAAAAGGTGATAATTAGTTCAACAGGAGCTCTTTCCTTGCCTTAGGTTCCTAAAGAAATGATTGTTATTGGAGGTGGAGTTATCGGATTAGAAATGGCATCAGTTTATCATAGATTTGGTACTAAAGTCACTGTAATTGAGTACTTGGATGAAATTATTCCTTCTCTTGATAAATAAATATCCAAAACCTTTCACAAAATTTTAACCAAACAAGGACTTAAAATTCTCACTTCCCATAAAGTTTTAGGAGGAGTTAACCATGGCACATATGGATAAATAACAATTTAACCAGTCAAGGGAGGTGAAAAGCAAGTTTTAAAAGCAGATCACATTTTGATTGCAACTGGAAGAAAGCCTCTTACAGATAAATTAAATTTGGATAAAGCTGGAGTCAAAATTGATGACAAAGGAAGAGTTATTGTGGATGATAATCTTGAAACAAATGTTTCTGGAATCTTTGCTATTGGTGATGTTATTAGAGGAGCAATGTTAGCTCATAAAGCTGAAGAAGAAGGCATTTATGCTGCTGAACATTTGTCTGGAAAGGAAGGTCACATTAACTACTTGGCGCTGCCAGCAGTTATCTATACTTATCCTGAAGTTGCATCAGTTGGATATACTGAAGAATAACTAAAGGAAAAAAGTAAATATTTTTTAATTTTAGAAATTGAATACACCAAAGGAATATTTCCTTTCCTGGCCAATTCAAGAGCAAAGGCTATCTCAAATACTGATGGTATGGTTAAAGTTCTTGCCAATAAAAAGACTGATAGATTGCTGGGTGCCCATATTATTGGTCCAGGAGCAGGAGAAATGATTTCAGAAGCTGTTATTGCAATTTAATATGGAGCCAGTACAGAAGATTTAGCTCGAGCCTGTCATGCTCATCCAACTCTTTCCGAGGCATTTAAATAGGCATGTATGGCAACCCACGGTAAAGCCATTCATTTCTGAACAATGATAATGAATATGGAAACAGTCTATTTTGCAATTTTCCTTAATTTTAATGTGATGTATTTAAATAAAGAGTGCTTTTTTTTTCAAAATTCACAATTTTTAATATTAAATTAGGATAAAAATAGAATAACTGATTAATAAAAGATACACTAATTATTCAATATAATCAAATTAACTGCTCAATTGATCTTTATTAAGATTTAATATGTATACTCATCTATATTTCATTTAACTCTAAGACTGACCATATTTTTAAGTTAAGATTGATATCTCATTTGTTTTGAACAAATATTAGATGCTAGAAAAAGAAAAAGTTCGGCCTTAATTCAAAAAATCAAGCAACATATATTATTTATATAGATTATTAAAAAAATGGTCAATCAGCGAGAATGAGAATTAATCAATCTAAGGTCTTAGCGTTGCCACAAAAAAACAGAGTTCCGTTCTTACCTCCGCATAAAAACATGGTGCCAGTATTTCCGGAATCGCATGAATACATTAAATTGTCCTTGGGAAAATTGATCTAGAAGATTTAGCCGTAATCTTCAAGACTGAAAATTTTTGTATCACTGCCTCCAACTGCCATCACTGCTGAGCGATTGTAGCTACAAAACTGAGCACAAAATATTTGCCCTGCATTTGACTAATTTAAACAACATTTACCTATTGATATTAGTCCCATCGGAAAGTTTGAACGACACTATTTTGCCTCCAATCCCATAACTGTAGTTGATCCTTGGTTCGACTGGCCCCTGTCAGCACATAGTCTTCGCGAATGTCTACTGCATCTCCAGTAATTTTTGCACCATAAATGCAAGAAACTACACTCTGGGTACGAATATCCCATATATTAACCTAAATAGAACTAATATTACATTTTGATCCCATCCTCCACTCACGAGAATATCAGGATTATCCTTCTTAAATTTAACTGAAAACACTCTGTTACTGTGACCTTGCTTTTGCCATTTTACTGCTGACAAAATAGTTTCCACTTTTTTTGTTTATTAATCATAGATTCTAATGAGGTTATCCTTGCCAGCAGTACAAAACGTATATCCATCAGGACTGTAATCAAGTGCCATTATATAGTTCCCTTCTTCTTGAGTATGAAACACCTCCTTGCCTGTTTTACCAGAGTATTGGTAGAGATTGCCGTTGGTGTTACCTACTAATAACACAGAAGGAGAAAGACTATTCATCTCATTGGAGGGCCTCCATCTTAGAGCATTGACTGGACCAGCTTCCTTAGGGCTCGTATTGATCTCCCAAATTTTATTATCAGTAGCCAAATTGAATACGCGAACAAATCCGTCACTATAGCCACATGCTGCCAAAGTGTCTTCATGATTGAAGCGAGTCACCATCAGTTCAGACTTATCCGAAATAATGGATTTCATGAGAACTTTGTTTTTAAGTGGAATCTTTTAGATGATTCTAAATCGAAACTGAATTACTTATGAGCTGCCTTTGGATTTTTGCTTTGCATGATTAATTAAATATATCACAGTTTTTAAATTTTAAATAGTGAAGTCTTTGAGCTTCCATATCTTTGGATGAAATTTGTATCTTCCAGTTATTAATTTAATTTAAATAAGTTAAAAATAAATAAATTGAATGTTTTCAGTAAAATAGGAGTACAATCCAACTAATTCTTAAAATCATAGATGAGGATTATTGAGCTGATGCTTGGCATATTTTTTCCATTCCTTCTCAAACATAGCGTAATAATTCTCCCAAACACGCCGATACTTTTCATCCTTTTCCTTCATTAGCCCAGAAGCTTCGTAGGCTTTATTGACATCGGACATTATTACCACCTTTTCATTTCTTCCAATATAGCGAAGAGGAATGGAGCGATGATTAATATGAACGTTGCCGAAATATCTTGTGTCTTTTTGAGGATTGTCCGGATCTAAACCAACTAAATATTAGGTGAAATGGTCTCGTTTGAAGATAATTGGAGAATAGTAGTCAAAGTATAAATCGAATAGAGAAATATATTTGGTGTTACGATAGCTGTTAAGTTGCGAGAATGGTTTGTCTCTTAGCTAAACCATCATATATCCATAAAATTTAAACAACACCTTTGGAGGAATGTAATTGCCTGTCTATTTTATCTCATTCAGAATGTCATCGACTTTTATATATACGTTTTGCAACACCCTTTATGCCTACAGACTAATCGTTAATAATGTATTTGGCTTTGTTTCTGTCAATTAATATTTTGGAATCTTCTCAACAGTATTATTTTATTATAATTTGGCAAACTCTTTGTGATCCAAAAAATATCTAGAGGATACTTCATAAAGATGAATATCAGGAGCAATGGAAAAAGTTGCAAGTTGATCCAAAATGTGAGGGTCAAAGCCTTGTGGATATGATAGCATAGGTGGACGTTTCTTGTAAAGCGATTGGTAAAATTTTTAAAATGATTTTGAAGCTCGTTTATGAGTGTTCGCCTATAAAACTTTTAATTATTCTTGAGTATACACCTTTACTTAATGCTCTGGCTTATGTTCCAATTATTTAAATTTCTTATGACCAAGAAAAGGCAGCGCCCCCAAACAGCAAAAGAAAAAAATTCCCAATAACATGTTCCTGCTTTTATGACTTTCATGTGATGTGTTAGATTGATAGGTGTTTGAACTTGTATTTCTTTTTTGCTGACTTTCCTATTATTTGTCTTGATGATATTTGTCGTCATTTGGGATATTCTTTTTCTTACTCAATTCATTTAAAAATTGCGTCCTTAAGTGCTAATTTCCAGTAGCATAAAGAGAGTGCTTAATATCTTGATAACTTTTGCCAAAAAGCGCTTGGGAGATTTGCTATTCATCTTTCAATGCTTCCCTATCCTCTGATGGTTTCTCATTCAAACCAAGTTCACTTTTTTTGATCTCATCAAAAGCGGTAATAATACACTTGGTGATCTCTTCCAAGTCTTTCTTATTTGCGTCACTCGGTGCATTATCAGAGTGAAATTTTTTTATTTGACTGAGATAGGCTCGATGATAATCCTTTTATGTTAATTTCCTTCCACCTTAGCCGGAGTTTATAAGACCTACTTGGTAAGAGATGTACCTAAAATTTAATGGTATTGCTTTTTGGCAAGTTTATCTTAGAAATCCTTGCGAGTATTAAATCGCATCCTCAAAGCCGAGATTAGTTTCGGAAAAACGTAATTATTTCCAATTTTGCTGATCATGAACAACTTGATAATATTAATTTATGGGTAAAATAACGAAAATGTAAATAAGAATTATTTGTGAGTGTCAAATTGATAGTAGATTTCTTTATTATACGCTACTATAAGAAATGTACTTCAGAAATATTATGAATAAATTGAAAAATGTTAAAATATTTGAGAAGTTATATCTAATCGTTAATATACGTCTTCGCAAAATAAATTCTACAATTTTTTCTTCAGAGGATAATCCTCACATTGCATCAATCTTGTTGTTGTTTTAAAAATTATGTCATAAAAATTATAAATCAGCGGAGACTTCTTTCAAAATGTTCAAATAAAAATGCCTTTTTCCAAGGAATAAATGATAATATAGACAGAATGATTTTTTTAAAAGAGCATTGAAATTAAAATTGCTATCTCTTTCTTTCGAATCCTTATTTGATAATTATTTATCTGAATAATGATATGGATGAATCAGAGAAGCATATTTGTCTATTCTTTTGATGGTGCGATGTTGTTGGGTATCTAAATGATTTATTGACTAGCCATCAGTGGCGTATTTAATTCTTTCTATTTTGCTTTTTATTGTGACTCAATGGATTTACCACCTTCTTTCTTACTGCGGTCTGGCCTCAAGAAGATTTTTTCGAGCCCTAGAATAGGAGACTATATCATTGCAGATAAACAAACGGCAAAAAGGATTGCCCAAAATATATCTGCGATAACTAGATAGAGGGAAGACTGAATCTGCCAAAATGTATCCATTCTTGTCCCAAATGTACCGTTCATAATGACTATGAAATGAGTGAGATAAACACAGAAAGAGACCTTCGCGAGAGGAGAGAAAATCCAGTGACCGAGGATATATTTCGCCGGATCATGCCGACAACCAAACATAGCAGCAAATACGCACATGTACATGCCAATGAGAAAGAACACTCTAAGTAAGAACAAATTTACCTGTTCAGTGAGTTATACAGTGCTTGCTGCAAAGTGGACCAGTCTTCTCCAGTCTGAAAAGGCACAATTATCCAAATAGTACCTTATACCAGCACTATCCCAACTATATAGAAGGCTACTCGGAGAAAAATGCTATTCTTTATCTTATTGATAACCTTCAAATAGGCAGGATCATTATTCTTCCATTCTACATAGATAAATCCTGAGAAGATTCCCATGAGATAAGCAGATGCACGAATGTAGGGTTTGTAGTAAAAATCATCCATAAATTCAGGCTGTGGGGCAAATTTAGGATTAGGAATAGGATAACGGTAATCGTTAACCATCACCAACACGAAAGCAGTGATGACAGATGCCATAAAGAGAACAAAAGTTACAATCCAGCCAAGTTTCTTGCTCTTGGCGTAAGCGTACATAATGAAGGGTGTAATGAGAAACAGCTGAAAGTCAACAGCTAAATACCATCCCTAAATAATTTATTTTTTACCCAGCCAAAGCAATAATCCATACCATTTCCATGATCCTCGAAATTATCCAAAAAGAACATATTCCAAATTACTCCACCATTATTGCAGCTGCATGATAGAGTATAGAAGGTTTTCCAAATTGGTCCATTGCCTAGGTATGGAGCGACCTTCCAGTACATCAGGATTGCAAGCATGTAGGTGGGCCAAATACGGACAAACCTATGAAGTACACTTCCAAAATAAAATTTCGGGAAACTTTTCGCCTTCCGGACCTGTTCTAACATTCCAAATGTAATAAGGAAACCACCGATCCAAAAGAAGGTATCAACTGCAAAATAGGCTGCAGGTATCATTGTTACAATGCCGGGTGTGGTAAGAATATCCAAGCTTTCTGTCCAGTTCTTGATGTTCATAAATCTAAACCACTAATCGTGACCGAACACAATCCAGAAAATTGACAGTACTCTTGCTCCATTTAAGAATAAGAGATTATCATTTTCGGTGTGAGCTTGAATTGTCAATATTTTAGCTACATTGTCGTATATACTAAAGCATTTTAGTACTCGCACACCAGTACTCTCGCTTTGTGTTATTTTTCCAATTAATGATCCCATAATACCGATTATTACTAATGTAATGAGAAGTCCAATTACCATATAGTTGGTCCAATCGAACTAAGGCAGCGATGCGACTGGATCATAGAAGTTTAAACCGACAAAAGGAGTAAATGTAGAATTCGTTGCGTTTTGATAGGCATTGTTTAACATTTCCTGTACAGGGGCCGAGAAATCGTTTGAGGCTAGTTGATCATAGCAAGCAAGAGGAGCACATAGGCCCATATTTTGATAAGCACCGACGAGTCTGTTGACCACACTCATAGTGAAGTATACATATTACTATTTATTAAAGAGGCAGTTGTTGTAATCTCCAAGATCATTGAGAAACTTACCAGAATCACCATAAACAATAGGCTGCAGTTACTCCGGATTTTCTATCCAGTCCTGTACAAGCTGCCAGCACTGGTTGTCCTGCGAATAAACTAAGGTTGTCACCAGCAGTAGTATCAACGGCAGGTTTATTTTAGCCATGATAGTTATAATTCTCTCAAATGACGTATTATGTTTCGTTTATGGTGGAGAAATATTGATTAGAAAATAAAATTGAATGTAATTTTCCAGAAAGAAGAATGAAACAATTAAAAATACATGTAAATATATATTTGTTAGATTTTGGTCTTTTATTAGAGATCAAAGATATCTTTTTAATAATTTTAAATCATACCATCATTAATATTTTATTTTGAAACATAGAGAAAAAAGAAACTACCACGTAATTTCAACATCTTTCCTTGAATTCATCTGGAAAATATGCCAAATAAAATATCTTAAAATAATCCAAATTTAAGTTTTTGCAATATTTTACGTTATTAGCTTATTTGAAGATTTAGAGTCTGCCTATAAATATGAATCAATCTATAAAATAATATTGCTTATTTCCTATAACTATAGTATTTAGTTTCATGTCCGATAAACTTTGCATCAAGTGTAAGTCTTATTGCGGCCGTATCTAATGGCTCTTCCTGTGTTCCCTTTGTCATAAGTAACTATTTTTTTTATTTAGGGAGCATCTCGAACTACAGAGCTTAGAAAAATAAATAGCCAATTTTCAAATCCCAGAGATTCCTGAAAAACCTGTTGTCAAGCAAACCGATGTCTCAAGATGCTTTTTTTGTAAAAGAAAAACTGGGTTGCTGGGATTGTTGTGTAAAGGGTGTAATTGCTCTTACTGTAGTTTTCACAGAATGCCATAATACCACAAATGCGAATACAATTACCGTGATGAGTTATCTAAAGACAAGAAAATGAAGCGCCTACCGAAAATATAGGCTTCTAAAATTGAAAAAATATGATTATCTCATTTGAAGTATTAAATTCTTTAAAAACAAAGATATAATTAATCTCATCTTTCATTGTTATGTTAGGACTAATTCATTTAATTTTTTTATTTGCTTTAATCTCTAAGTAAAATAGAGGTATTTTTCATCTTCATTCAGTTAGTGACCTTTGACTATTCTTTATCGTAGTTTATTCATATACTCGACTGGCTCGGGGACTTGCTCATAAAGCCATTCTGTGACTTCATTGTTGTAAGGAGGGAGTTAAAATACAACAGATTACTCAAGTCTTTCCGGAGATTATTTTGAATCGAAAGGGATAACCTTTACGATAGATATTTTATCTTCGCTGGAAAATTCCTAATTTTTAAAAATAGTAGACACAAGTAGATCACTATATATCTCTGATTTTTTGATTAAAGAAGGTTGTTAACCTAAAGCTAAATTAAATAGAATTAGCATGATGCAAAGAAAGTAAGACTCCAACATTAAATTTATATGTTTATAATATTGAAATAAGTTAAATCTTCAAAATGATGAAAAATATTATGGTCTGTATAAAAAGCATAATAAATCTTTAGAAAAGGAAAATTAATGACCTTTATCATACTAACTAGATATAGTAGAATGAAGCAATAACTGTAATCATTTAAATTCACTAAATTAGCTTTCAGATGAAATTTCCTCATCCATTGACGTGTCTTTGCTGGTTGGCTTTTTATTAGTTAAATTTCTGTGCGCACATTCCTTCTTTTAGTTATTTTGATTCTATTGATAAATGTTTTGCTTTTGTCTTGTTCTCCTGCCTATCGAACTTTAATTACTCCCACTTTTTTAGTTTGAGTTATTTTATCCTGATGAATCCCGCTGTAAATTTTTCAATTACATTTCCATTTTTAATTGATCCTTTCTTGGTTTTATTTTTTTAGCCTCTCTTTTTTAAGTTTTTTAAGGAGTGTTTGAACTTTTCATTTAGTTTGTTATTTAGGTCTGCTTTTCCCGATATTTTCCTTTTATCATTTTATACATTCTTTGCAATTGTTAATAGGGATTATTTTACCCGGATCTGCTTCGACTTGATTCATAATCATCATCATCATTATCCGAATCAGCTGGGATACCCTGGAGACGATTTTCATGTGTTTTCCTGTTGTTCTCTGCCTATTGCCGATTCAGTCCAAAATAGATGGGACTTTCTTTGGTTTACATAGTTTATTTTATAGATATTACACTTCTCAAAGCCTAAATTGCCCTCAGTTTACATTTTCTACTTTTTTGCATTTTTTCAGATTCCTCAATTTCCTTTTCAATGTGAATCTTCAAGTATGTTGTTAACTGATTCAGGTAGTTTAAAAAATTAATAGGAAACAATTCCAACATTTCATCTGTGGAACAACTATAAACAATCTTTTTTACAGTCACGCAGAATCGAAACCCTTTTTCGTTTCTGTAGAAGGAGTTTACTTTGTCGATGAGCTCATCAGTCTTGGGGATAATCTTCATCTTCATTTTTCTATAGACTTCCTCCTCAACTTTAAATCTTAATTTCATAAAATAGAAATAATCTTTGCTCTTTAAATCCCTTAATCCTAGTCTAGCTCTTCTCAAGATTTCATTATTGACTTCTACATCAACTTTAGATCGCTCATAAATTGATAATTAATTCGCCTTTCCGACGGGAGGGCGTTGTTTATCTGAACTCTCTTACAGTATTTTTTCATCTGGTTTCCTATACATTTTTTATAACTATTATGATATTCCTCTCTTGATTGATTTTTTGATTTTATTCTCCATGGATTTCAAATCGAATTACCTTTAGAGCTATTCGATATTTTATCGGAGTCCTACAATAGTTCTGAGTTATTAAATTGGTTCTTTAGTATTATCTCGATTGCTGAAATTTTGCCATTTTACTACTCCATATCTTATACCTACATAAACATGACTTTACCATTCTCTTCGATGATACTTTGAATTTTTTAGATGGAGTAGAGTTTATCCAACTTCTTCGCCTGCTGCAAATCATTCTGCATTCTATATATGTTGTATATTAAAAAATGGCATATGATTTGACTTCAAAACATACTTATTAATATGGATATATAAAAAACCTCAGTTCAACCTCTTAAAATTGAGTGATCATATTTTTTTCATCTCTATGCAGAAAAATTGAATATATGATTGTCTTGAATAAATCAAGCAAAGTTATAATACCGTCTTCTTCATTATTTATTGAATTTATTACTTCCACAGTTTTATATCATTTTACAATTTTATACAAAAAACAACTATTAACTTCTTTCAAGAAAATTCTACCCAATCGAAAGAAGAAACACTATTATTTTAAAATTTTATCATTTCTATTTATATCTGATAAGATTTATCGGATGATCAGAAATTGATAGTTGAGAATCTTAAAATTCACAATGTTTATTAGATTAGTATATAAATGAAGAATACAGTCCCAAGCTTTAAAATTAAAGTCCACCCACCTAAGATCTCTCCCAAAATTACAGTTATTGGCTTTGGTAATCCTCGCTATAACTCTATGATCCCCTATAAGCAGGGAGTTCTTTTGACTGTTGGTGCTCATCTTCGCTGGGTCAATATCCAAAGAAATGAAGTGTTGATGGATAAGCAAATTGGATGCTGTCAAATATTTCAGGTAATGGAAAACTCGAAGTATATCATGACTGTTAATTTCGATGGGCTGATTACCCTCCTCAATAAAGATAATTTCTAACTTTCTCATCAATTTTACGGTCCTGGCAAATAAATCCGACACTCCTCTTTTACAAACGAGTACATCTCTATTTCTTGCTAACTGAATGAGGGAAGTGAATAATCTCTGTTATGCGTTTATCGTATCGACGATATTGAAAGTGGCAAATATCAGCCAATTCAGTTATTAAAAGGTCACTATTATTATCCTTAATATTTGGATAACTAACTTACTGTCGTAGAGTATGATGACCCCAATCCAAAAGGGCGTAAGAGAAAATAGACGGTGATGGCTCAAAAATTACCAATCACCAACAGAATTGTTAAGTTTAATGATAAATTCGCTGTTGTATTTACTGATGATATCAAAGAGGAGGGTGAAATAATATCTGCCACCCAAAATAAGGGAATTGTTTACTATTTACACACTGGTAAAAAATTAACTATTTTTGATATTAAACGTGAAAGAAAAGTTGAAATTTCTCTGTAATCAAAATAATTTCCTCATGTGGTTGAACCCTACCTGTAAGGAGTCATTTATCCAACAGGAAGCAATACTCTTGCCTATCTAACATATGACTTCGATCATCAATGCCCTAAAATATAAAGCATAGTGATAAAATCATTAGCTATTGGAGGCAACTTATCTCTGAAGTTATCTTAAAACGGAATATATTCTTTGAATTAAAATGGTCTGCATTATTACTGTAATAAATAAAGAAAAACCTGGACTCAATCTTTGTTCTCCATCACTAACTGCGGAATTACCTTCAATGGAGATGGAAGTATGCTGGCTGTCGCTGATTTTGGAGGAACAGTTCATGTATTCTCTACAGAGCAAGTATCAATTCTTCCATAACCTATTTTTTCTATTTTTGTGGGGATTCCAATAAGATCTATAGCATGGTGTAAGTAAACTAACAATATTGTCATCGGTTGTGTGGGTGGAAGTTTGTACTGGTGGAAATACGGTTATGCAGACGCTGAACTGATAATGGAAGCTAATCTTACTTTCAATATTATTCGGGCAGCAGATTCCAAAATATATGCTGGCACATCAGATGGTTAAGTGAACATTTTTGACTCAGCCACAATGACTCTTCTCAGTAAATATAAAGCTCACCACCCCGTTCACTATGAGAGCCAAGAAGAGCGCTAAATGTTCGGCTCAATGAAAAACTATGCTTAAATATGGTCTATTGCCCTGTCTCCTAACAAAGAAGAATTATTCATTGTATCAGGAAGCTAGGATCAATCTGAAAAGGTGTTCAAAGCTGATTTAGAAAAATAGAGTTTTTAACTCTAGCACCATTTAAAGGGACATGAATTGGCAGTTACATCTATTGATTGGAAAGTTATGAACAAGGATTTAGGAGAAATATACGTGAGCTGCTCGGACGATAAAGTTATCAGATTTAGAAACCCCAAGGATGGATTTAAAGTATTGTTTGAAGTGCAAACTACAACCATAAAAGAGTGGCACACACTGACCTACCTCGCTCTTGAGCCCAATGGATATCGTGTAGCCGTTGGTTCGCAGAATGGTTATTTGTTTATTTACGATATCCGTGGAAAGGATCTTTTATTTGGAGAGAAGATTCATTTGGGAGGAATAGAAGGTTTGGACTGGAAAGACAATAAGATATGCACATGCTCTTCCGATTTATGTATTAACATCATCGAACTTTGAACTTTGATCGTATATGAAATAAGGATGTTAAAATTAATTCGACTAAGAATATATCTTTATAGCTACTGCTAATTCATCTTCGATTTGTAAGTGCCTTTTATTAATTGGTAAAATATGGCCATACTGATGAGTTCAATAAATGTTAAATTTTATTAATACTATTTGATTTTTATGTAAATTGATATGATAGTAAATCAAGAATGAAGATCAATCATTGTGTCAATTCATTCGTAGCTGGAGTTAGGATCTAAGAAGAAAATCAAGAAGCAGGTTACAATTAAAGCCACAAAGAGAGTCATAAAAATAACTCTTAATACATTTTACCTTGTTGTCGCCGTTAACGATGGGTTCATGCTGGAAAGCAGAAAACCTCCTATAAATCCACCCAGATGCCCAAAGTAGTCCACATAGGCTGCCACATCAGTGAACAGTATCAGATATGCCAATGCCAGCACCACTATAACTATCATTTTAAATTTGAACAAGAAGCCGATTGTTCTCAAACTAGCCCAGTTTATTATCATATAACCCACAATCCAACCCACCATTCCGTATAGGCTGGTTGAAGATCCAACTGAGGCTACATTAGTTTATCCATATAGCAAATCACTAAATATATCTCCAGCCACCCCTGAGCAAATATATATTGTAAGGACCCTAACTGCTCCAAAGCTATACTCCAATTTCGATACTAAAAACAGTAGAATAATTGTATTGGATAGAAGATGAAGAATATCGATATGCAGAAACTGTGCCACAATTAGTCGATATATTTCTCCACTATAAACGAGATGGGGATCATTCATGCCTAAAAGGATAAGAGTTTAAGTATTGATTTCGAGCAGAGTAGCTGCTGAATTGAAGCCTATGATAAGTCCTGCGATATACAGCCCACAGTTTACGACGACTATGAGGCTGGTGATGGAAAACAGCGGCATATTTGAGCAGACGGTATCTTTCAGTAGAGATGGATAGTTTTCATCCATAGGGTCAATCACCTAGGTTTTTCCTGATAAAAATAAGATTTTGTTGTTCTCTATAAAGTTTATACTGCCCTAGTCGATGCTGACTCTAAATATGTTGCTGCTCGCTTAGGGATTGCGTTCCCTCCTTGAGCGGCGTTGCGGATTTGGCTGGTTTTCTTGATTTGGTTCAATAGGTGGCAATCTATTAGCAGTAGCTTAGTTTTACTGCATGTACGAATATAAAATTGATGAATGTTTAGATCTGAGATATGCATAAAAAGTGAAGAGTTTAATTTGGTTTTGATTACTACTATTTCTTTTTTTATTTTGTTGTAAAAAGTAAAATTCTTTCTCATCTTTACAATACAATTCGTTATCACATCATTTTATTTTATATTTAAAATTATTTATGAGGAAAATATGCGCTTTAATCAATGAAATTCAAATCATAACTTTATTTAATATGCAAAATAGCAAATTTGGATGCTGACAGATAAATTCATTCCATAAATTTAACATAAATGTTAAGAGTCAATTGGATAGTATAAAGATATTTCTTGTATTTTTACAGCAGTGAGAGTTAATGAACTGAGGTTTAAGTTAAAAATATGTATGCAAGACAAATTACTGTTACAAAATCAATTAATATATTAAACTATTGGTTTTTGAGATTAAACTTAACAAATAACTGAATTATGGTCTTAAAAACGTAAGGTTAACTTCATGCAAAAAGGTGATCTCTGGATATTAATAATCTCTTGATCCTAAATATGTTATAATAATATTAAAAATGGTCAAAGATTAGCAGAAAGCTTATCAAGTTTAGCTACCTAAAATCTTAAGTCTACAGGAAAAGCTAAACTCAATTAAAATAAATGGTGGCAGCCAAAAGTGGGTAAAATCTGAGTACATGAATAAGCTTGTACTCAAAGTCAAATTGAGCTTACAACAGACGACATTGGAGTGAAAATGATTCTCTCATCGTATCATCCATAAATTGTCGTTTTTAATATTTTTATTATTTATTGGCGGGCTTAACACTTTGATTTTATATAAACTTTTATAACAAGAAAATATTTTATAGAAAGAAAATAATAATCATCGTTATTAGTTAATTTCAGCCAACAGAATGTCAAAGTATTGCTTTTCTCAACTATTTGTGTAGAAAGATATAATATGATTTTGTATAACTTAGGGAGTTTATTAACTCATTTTTAAGTATTATTTCTATAGCATAATCTAATTTATCTTATTAAATCTAATCAGGGGAAAAATTATTGTTAATCCTTATTTATTTGTTGTATATCCTTCGCAACTAGCATATTTTAGTTTTGATTCGGAGTTTGTGAGACTCACCAAAGGAATAATCTCATTGAAATGCTTAAAAATATATTTCTTTAAAAATGTCCATCAAGAGTATTTTTGGAAATAAATAACAATTAAATGGCATCAGTTCATTGTTTAATATGAGCGATTAAACCACTCTTTTCATGAGATTAGCTGTGAGCCAAGTTTATTGCTTATTTGGGAATAGTTTTAGTTTATTGCTTATTAACTTTGGTAAATCAAATTATTGTCATAATATGGGAGGATGTGTGGGTCGTATCGGCAATTAGAAATCAAAATATGCCAATCAAGGAGATGCCACTAAATTTAAAACTAATAATGCATAATCCATCAGAACGTCCATAAGGAACCACTAAAAAAGAAGATAGCCCCAACTCCAAGAAACAATAATTTAAGGAAGGAAATATCAATTTTGCAGCCCTAGATTCAATCAAAACATCTTAACAGTTGCTTTAGGAGATTAAAAAAATGATTTTGGATAACCCTAATAAGTATGGACTTCTGAGTCCCTTTGTATTTGAGGAAATGATCAAGTAGTATTGACAATACAACTATTCTCCAAATCAGAGGAGCCCCCTCATTACCCATCTTCTCAACTACTTGAAAGAGTCTCAAAATATATCAGATTTTTTTTTTTTTTTATCAATTTTAGAGTGCTAAATGCTTATTATTCGAATTTCAAACAATTCTAAACGTATTGGTAAGTAAGTAAAATAGTTATCACACTATCTAAATTGAAAATTACTAAATTTTGAAGTTAAATTACTTGAGGCGTGAGAAATTAAATATTTATTAATTAAGCTGTAAATATTAATTTTATTGTATTAATTATTGTATTTTTTAATTTAAAAATAATTAGTCTTTCTCATAATTAATTTGAGATAAATGATTAATCTTGCTCAATTCATCATAGCTGATAGGATATTAGATACATTGGCTTTGCTTGACCCCATCTTTATATTATATATTCGGTGTGTCCTCCTGCCTTGCCCAAAATGGAGTGATAGCCTTTGCTTGGGCCCAACTTGTTATTTGCACCGCTATTAAGCACTTATTGTTTACCCAGAGCCACGTTCACAACGAACATTTGCCTGCATTTAGTATCTGGATGTATATCAGTAAATCTGTGACTAAGCTATGGATCATCTGCAAAATACGCTCCTCTTCCATAAAATCCATATTCTGCAAAAAATCTGGAATCAAATCCAGATTATTTAATTCCTTCGATTCCCAGTGTCTTGCTACCGTGGAATAGCATTTTGTTATTCGAGTTAATATTTCTTTTTTGATAGTTTACTGGATCAGCTTTTTAGCTTTTTTACATTTCAGTAATGATCCAATGCCCAATGGACTCAAAAGCATCATCCCATGCCTTGTTTTTTAAGGACTGAATTTTGACTACTTTTGCCTTACGCTTGACCACCATTTATTGATAAAATACTGGAGATATTTTTTGAATATCAAAGGCTTCGATTGGTGAGCTTTTGGTGACATAATCTTTATAAACTAAGGGCTGGCAAACCTCTTCCTTGTTAATGGTCCATCCCCTCGCTTCAAACTTTTCATAACGGTATTTCCAGATGTTTTCTTTGAGTTTGCGCATTTTCTTTTTTCTGCAATTGGACAGCAGCTATTCAAGTTACATTTTGATATTTTTACCATAGAGACCTTCAAATTAGAGAGGAATTTTTTGGCCAATGGAATTGAGGTGATCCTTCTTGATGTAGAGAATGTTGACGTCAAAGTCGTAAGTATCGTGGCACATGGATGTGTAGGGCTCAATTAAATCGGCAGTGAATCCTCCACTTGCAACTCCCTCATCAAATATTACATGTTTTCTCCACCCATCCTCCTCAACCTTAGCAGAAATATTCAACTTTTTCATTTACTTTATGAATCTGTCTCCATCAAATAAGATAGTTTATGAAAGTTCTGCATCAATATCGGAAGGAGTTACAGAGTCATCTATCACTTACAAAAATTTATTTCTCGGATTCTTTTGCAGTAATTGATGGAGGTTACCTTTTGGTAACTTTTATTATTTGTTTACAACCCAGTCCCTTACGAATCCGCCCTTTATAGCACAATCAAACATATTTGTTAATACCCAGCTAGCGGCAATCATTCTAGCCGTGCGAGGATAAAAAGTAGAAGGGCCATAGCCTTTGGCCCACCCCTTGATAATATGATGATCGAGACCACTGTCCACGATCTGATTCACTCTGTCCATGATTCCTTCCCGCTATTCCTTAGTCAAAAATCGCGATTCTTGAATGCGATGCGGTATTACTTTTAATTAGTCTTTGCAGATAGTTTGGCTGTCAGCAAACCAGTGGCAGAAGCTGACAAGTTTTTAAATTATTCTTTGTATGTGCAAATTTTTAGCATTTTTAACTGTAAGAACTGAATCACAGACCTTTACGTCCCAATCAATGTCGACTTCAAAATTATTAAACATTTCGAATTTCGTAGTCTGGAACATTTTTTTTAAGTCATAATTGGTCAATTTTTAAAGTAATGACATGGAGTAAGTTTTTGATATGTCTGCCATCATTCTATCAGTCCTTGCTCTTTATGTACGTTTGTCAATTTCTTCTTCCATAATTGCCCTGATATTAAGCTTGATTTATTTGTTTCTTCTTTGGGGTTCTAAATCTGTGGTAAATGCTTTGGCCAAGGCTTGGAAATTTCCATTAAATTCCATTTTAGGAAATTCATATTTGACTGCAACGTTATTATACTTACTACGCATTTAAGATGACAGATTATTGAATAATTCTCGCTCTTTAATTGGCTGGCTATCTTTAAAATATTTTGCTGGACATTAGCAGCCTAGAATTTCTATATTAATTTGTTCCTGAATTGAACTAATTTCAAGTTTTTCACAAAGGCTTAAGACACATTCGCTCTCAGGACTAATGGCGCAGCTAAAGGATAGAATGGTTTTGGGAGGATTATTCTTGATATTTGAAAGGGAATTCATGTCAATTTTGTAGATGATACGAGCTTACTGTTTATCCTTTTTTTAAAAGTTAAAAGTTCCCTTTCTGATTTTTTCATAGTTGGCTTTATTTCCTCCAAAAATAGACTGATTGAAAAAAACTTTATTGCGGTATGCTGAGAGTAATATAGAAACAATTTACTACCAGTTTGAGCTCGGAACATTGCTAATACAAGCTTTTAACAGCTGTTTTGCTTTTATCATAATGCGATACACTACTTTAAACCAAGGTTTATCGACAATATTTTTACAATTTTGCTTCATACTTTACTTAATTTGACTTGGATGAATCGTTTTTAAATTAATTTTGTCAGCTATGCTGGCTACAAAGTCATGAATAGTCCTTAGATCGCCTCCTTTTGACTGAGCTTTTAAATCTTTCAAGATTTATCCCGACCTATTAACTCCAAGCATTAAGAATGAGACAATGTACACCACATTGATTGTGCAGTCGTTCATATATGCCAAATAAATTGCATAGTTGTGTTGAGGATTTCCCAGGTTACCATATTTAATCATCTTGCGCCCTTAATTTGAGAGTCTGTCACCATTTGATATGATATTTAAATCTTGTAAGATTTTTCTGGAGTACTAAAATTTTTATTCAAGCTCTTGCTGATTATGGTTAAGTTTTCTCATTAACAACTCGACACTTCTTAAAGTACTACCCTACCGAAGCATGAGCTCGAAGATATTGTTAGTAAGGTCATTATTTTATAACTCAGTTCTGTTGTACTCGGGATTATTGGTAAAGTCGTTGTTATGGTAGACAAAATGGTGATACTACCCTGGACAAGTTCTGCCCAACCGCCCTTTCCTTTGTTGGATGGAACTGTTTGATGAAAAAGATTCCTATGTCTCCATCAACTCAACTGCAGGGTTAAACTTACGCCATCTTGACATTCTTGAGTCAACTACAAATCGTAAATTGTGGAAAGTGAGTGAAGTTTAAGCGATAGATGTGGCAATGAACACTCTTCCTGTCTTCAAAAACTTGCCCTGCTCTATGGGACTCTGTTATGCCATGATTGGAAAAGCTGTACAACCGTATCTATTCTTTAATAGATTTACGATTTATAAAACTTCTTTTACTCCTGGGAAAAATGCAAGTAGCTGCTGATCACCCTCGAGGCGGACAACCAATTAAATAATCTTAGTTAGGATATTGCCCGATGTAATGGGATGCTCAGTAATTTGATAACATTAGACATTAACTTCAAATGTAGCAATTCTTAGATTTGCATCTTCTAATATTTTTCCAATGTTTTTGTCAATAGTTGCAGAACACAGGACTAATTTCAGCTTTCTTTTGCTGCTTCTGTAATATTGATTGAGAAGGAGCAGAAGTATGTCGATGTTGGCTGATCTCTCATGAATTTAGTCAATAATTAGAACATCAATCTTGTCGAGCTCTTTCTCATCAAACAAAGCCTTCATTTTTAAGAGACCATCAGTCATATAAATTAAGCTGCTTGTCTCATCTTCGCGCTCATCTGCTATCTAATATCCGCAAATTCCTTCTCCAAAAACCTATGAGACTCGTTTATATATCTGATGACAGGGTAATCTTCGGGGCTGAGTCACAATAACTTTCTTGTAACCAAGTCCAACTAAATAGGGAGGTATAACTGTTGACTTTCCGGAGCCTGTTCCAACTTTGACAAGGACAGCATCGTTGTTTTGTAGAAGTGAATTAAATTTTTGGAGGTGCTCTGTGATCGGAAGTTGTTGTCCGTAGTAAATTTTAACGAGAATATTTAAGGTTTTAAAGTATCTTTCAAAGTCTTTCTGCTTTAAAGTGTTTTCTTTAAATTGAGAGTATACTTCTTGTAGGGTTGGGGCTATTTACTTTTAAATTATTGCTATTTTGGAAGGCTTCTTTTACAGCTCCTCAATTTCCTTCACATACTTTTGCTGAAAAGCCTCAAATATACTCAATGCATCTATGGCCTCCATTACTTCCTTTCGAGTTTTATCTTTTTGTTTTGATGTGAATATTGCGTCGAGTTATTCATTTGCTATAAAATCTGAAAATTCTTTCTGCAAATTGATCCCTCCTTTTTCTATAATGGGAGTTATCGTTTCATTGAGCAGTTGTCTTAGAAAATGTTTGAATTCATAAATGATGTTCTTTAGATATTTGGAGCTTGCCTTTTCGTTGGGGATCTTTTTGAAGACTTCATTAGTGAGCTTAAACATGTCCAGAATCTATTTTTTTATTCCCATGTATTACCCATAGAGACGGTTAAAATTTTTAACTTCTTTATTTAATAATATTTCTTGTTCGGGAGAAATGTGTGATCCTTTCAGGCTATATTAATTTTGACTAATTTGATTCATTTCAATAACAGGCTTTAGTTGCATTTGGTTAGCCTTTTAATTTAGTCTTCTTTGAAGCCTATCTTTCAATTGGAAAAGTAATCCACTCTATACATTCGCAAATATGTGCTCTTTGCCTTGCTTATTTACATAAGAGAAATATTCCCTTTGCTTTGCTTCATTCACTTTACTGAGTAGCATTTTCACAATTCTCTATATCTTTTTGTTGTACTCAAGCAATATATCATTTCCCATCCTCGATACTTCCACTTATAGACATGCCTTTTTGAATTCAGATCTATAAAGATGTAAAAATTTGGCTTCGTTGCTGATCTTTTGCTGTATTTGTTCTCCTCCCTATTCTTCAATTTTATTGTGATAATGAAGTAATCTTTGCTTAAAGTTGGGATGATCCTTGAGTTTCATGGATATTTTAAATGTGTCTTATCCAATCTAGCTTTATTTTATGTTGATGGACTCTAAATATTCTTTCTCATTTTGTTTCATTAATTTATAAGCCAAAGGATCTTCATAAGTAAATTAATGAACTTCCTCCAGAGCTTCGACCTATTTTAGCAGTTTTTATTTTTACTATTTTGAGCAAACAACTTCGACCACGTTATTTTATTTGTTTGCAATTTAAACATTTCCATTCTTGCATTTTTATAGGTACTTTTGCTGGTCTTTGTCCAATTATAAAAGCCAATTTTTCCTTTTGCCCTCTGACTAAACTTTAAGACTTAAATATCGAATTAAAGCGTGATAAAAATTATTGGCTTATTCTCCGGCTTTTAAGTTTAAGATCAAGATATTTTAGGTGCTTTAATCGTATCTTATTTCCACTTGTTTATTGTTTATTTTTTGTGATAAGCGTTGCAACTATTGCTTGACATAGGAATAAAGCCTTTTGCTTAGTTTAAAATCTTTTCTATAAGTTTAGGGTGCTTATTGTCCATTTTATAATAAATTGTCCTCCATATATTCATAAAGCTATATTTAAACCCAGTTTTTAAAATAGTTGATGGATGTTTTGGTCGAGGCGAGTACATTTTAATTCTCATCAATTGCATAATTATCCTGCAGCTCAAAGAAAGCTCTGAAAACACCTAAAAAATAAAATATTTCATCAAAATTTTGCCTTACTTAATGCTATTGGGGAATTTATTTAGTTTGAGTTGGCTTTTTGAGGAAGGCTGGTTCGTTGAACTCTTCATCACTATCAACATGAAATTGTTCTTCAATCTATAATTTTTTGTAGGCAGGTAGATACACAAGATATCCAAATCTTTTCTTAATCATCGAAATGTTTTCCTTACTGGTTGTAAGCAAGGTAACTGTCATACTTTACAAATCAACTTAATATGTTTAATCTTTAAGTTTTATTACTAGTGTTTTTTCTTGATTAATTGCTTTCATAATCTCAGAACTAATATATTAACACTCAGCAGGATCAATTGCAATTTCTTTCCAATTTTGCTAATCAATTATTTTCCAACTCAATTGCTTTATTTGTTGTTCAAATATTTAAAGATTTTCATAATTAAGAATGCCTTAGTACATAACACCTGTTTTATAGTGAGCTAAATTATTTTAAGGACCTGATCTATAACTTCCAGTGACAGATGTATTCGTCATTGAAAAAGTCAAATGATATCCTGAACTATCATACACGAAGTCCTTGTAGCATCTAGTATTTTTTAATTGATCCACAAGTCCGTTTCTGTCTTCCATAGAAATATAAATTTTCTGTCTTTTCTTGGTGATAGAACAGTAGATGTAAAAATAATCTTCAATATTTGTCTCTTTGGGTTACCAAATATCGGAAATATATGGAAGAGGAACTCCCCATAGTTGTAATAATATCTTATAAGTTTCCCCGTTCTTAAGATATTTTTTCAAATCCAGATTTTAATTTTTTACAAATTTTTAAAGACATTTAATGATTTTAGCTAAACTTATTTAATGGGGAACTTGGGTTAAAATTTCCTCCAAAAATTCTCGTTTATGAATATTGTAGATTTAAGTGTTTAAGCGAGGCGGATAATTATTAAATTGTTCAATAACAGTACCCATTTTATTCGTTTTATGGCATTATTCAATGAAGAAAACAATGAAAGACCTTTTGTTATAGAGAGGCCAGTACCACATGCTTTTAATTCCCATTTACAGACTGTTTTGTATCTTGCTTACAAGTTCCTCTATAGTGATGTACTTTCTTTCATACTCAATTACTAGTCTTTGAAATTTAAAAAAATGGCAAAAAATTTATAGTCTTTCTTGAATCACATCGATGGTTTGATCATGCAAAAAACAGCTATTCTTTTTGATTTAAATTCCTAAGATGTTAAAAATAGCTTGACTAAGATGGCAGTGTAGAATTTCTCTTTCAAATTTGTTATTTCTTTATAAAATTTCATTAATTAGTTCCTTCACATCATTTATCCTTGCCTAACAATCTATTTTGGGAGTAATATCTCCAATTTTATTAATTATTTTTTATAGGATTTGCATAAAAATAATTTAAGTTTGTTTGGGGTTGAGATCTGAAAGATTAGATTTTTTCATCATTTGTATTCGACTTTCCGTTTAAAATCTTTTCTTCAGGTGGTCTTTCATCTAAATCATCTCCTTATAAAGAGGCTCCTTCTAAAGATCTCTTAGCAATTATATCCTTTATCTATCAGACATATTTATGTTGTGGGTCATACAGATGCCTTTGAGTATTTAGAGTTTTTCTTTTTCTTTTTCCTTTTATTGAGATAAATTAAAAATTTATTGTTTGTTTGCTCTTTATTTCAAGTTAATAGCTTAAACCAGAAAGAACTAAAGCCACAGAATATAAAAGCTGGCTCCAAAAAATTGCTTCATAGTTGGAATGTATCCAATATCATGTAGTAAGTATAAGATATCTTCTTTTTTGAGTCTTAAATCATTGAGGTTATTGTAAAGATCATCAATGAAAGAACAGATATCCTGAGTATGTTAGAAACTGGCAAGATAGGTCTCAAAATTATCCACTTTGAATCTCTTTACCAATTTCTTAAGAGCAGTCTACACAACCTCTCTTAGTTGCCTAACATCCATTTTTTATTTAATTAAGATAAAACAGTCGATTTGATAGTACTTACTTATCATAGAATATCTTCAATTTTTAATGGTGTCTTATTTCATAGCGAATAAATATTATTTTTAAGATTTAAAAAACTAATAAGTAATAAGTGAGTGAAAGACTAGAATATTGAACTATAAAATCATAAATCTGTAAAATGGAAAAAATACAATATTTTTAAATTAAAAAAAAATCACTTTGGCATTAAATCTTAAAACATTTTATCAAAAATTAGCAAGGACCGAACAGTAATCACCAAACAGTAATCCTCAATCAGAGAAGTTCTCTTACTCGCCTTATATTAATAACAGTATTAAATTTGCTCACCATAACTATATTATTTGCATTAGAGATGCTTATTCAAATAATAATGATTCATTTTGGGCGATAGTTAGATAATAGCTACTTTGATTTATCTGATCATTATTCGCCTATTTGGACTCTTCATCATTTCTTAGATACAAATGCCAAATAATAATCCTTAAATATTAAATCTATTAATTTTGGAACAGATAGTCAGTTAAAAAAATTGCCCAAATGTCTAGACTAGGATGATTTTATCTTCTAATTCTCCCTTTTCAAGCTCTTAATATTTTATAAATATATCCAGTACAATTTCAACTTAATCATGTTCCTCATTTTTTGATTTCAAATGCGAGTTTTTTGAGGTTGGGATAAAAGGTTTTAATGGGGTATCTTCTCCTGTGAACTCTTTCACAATGGTGCTTATATTCGAGATTGAGTTAATAAATGATGTTAATGAAATTTCATTTTGAGGATTTATTCATTTTTTGTTAGCTTAAAAAATTTAATTAAGTCGATTTGACTTCGCAACGACTGATAAATAAATTTTCTCTCATTATGGAAAATATTTATTGCTTTGAGATGTTTGATTTGTCAAATATAATTTCT
>Ga0302186_10000904_pt1 | contig 25689 bp, 20 predicted proteins | sample II_Bog_E1_2_FD_198782 | JGI IMG/M metagenome (GOLD analysis project Ga0302186, IMG submission 198782) | Peat permafrost microbial communities from Stordalen Mire near Abisko, Sweden - II_Bog_E1_1 | ecosystem: Environmental > Terrestrial > Soil > Wetlands > Peat | place: Sweden: Abisko...
CCCAAATCATCATCACCATCAATGAACTCACCCAAATCATCATCACCATCAATGAACTCACCCAAATCATCATCACCATCAATGAACTCACCCAAATCATCATCCAAATCATCCCCCAAATCATCATCACCATCAATGAACTCACCCAAATCATCATCACCATCAATGAACTCACCCAAATCATCATCCAAATCATCCCCCAAATCATCATCACCATCAATGAACTCACCCAAATCATCATCACCATCAATGAACTCACCCAAATCATCATCACCATCAATGAACTCACCCAAATCATCCCCCAAATCATCATCACCATCAATGAACTCAAAAGGGACAAAACAAAATAAAAAGAAACAACATAAGAAAACCCAGAAATGGTTTTTTTGGTAGTGGGTGAGAGAAACAGTTGCAAAGGCATCCAATAATAATGTTTAAAAGGCGTAAAGGTGTTTTATAAACATTATTAAATTATTTATTTCTTTTTTCTCTCATTAATATAATATAAATTTATATTTTACATCCAAATGAATGAGAACATATAATAAAAATAAATTGAATAAACATAAACATAAATATTTAATATCGGCACGGAATTTAACTCAAAAACAGTTATCATTAAATAATACTATAAATGGATGGAAATACATTAAAATTGATGGACCTCCAAAGGAAAGGGGGCGCGCATATGGTTTAGCATGTGCGTCTGATTTTGCAGACATTCAAAAAATGTTATTATTTTTTATGTTGGAAAGTTATGGACAATCTTGGGAGTGGTTTATAAGTGAAATTAATAAAGACTATAAACACTTTACTAAATCCAAATTCCCTGAATTTTACGATGAAATGGTAGGAATTGCGGAGGGCGTTTGTGAGGGGGGAACAGTCACTACTATTGATGAAATATTAGCGTGGAATTTTTATCTGTCCATTCCATCGTGGTATTCAACACGCAGTGATGTAAGTGTTGGAAAAGAAGGCGGTGGAAGTAAAAGGCGAGGGAATATAGGGGGCATAGAACATGGTCAAAAGGACCATTGCAGCGCATTTATTGCGGTGGGAAAGGATTGGACAGAAGATGGGGAAATAGTGGTAGCGCACAATTCGTTTTCAGATTTTGTAGATGGACAGTATGCATATATAATTTTGGATTTAACGCCTCCAAGGGGGTGTGGATGCAGATTTATAATGCAAACAAGTCCTTGTTGGATTTGGAGTGGAACGGACTTTTTTATAACTGCAAACGGAATAATTGGAACAGAAACAACGATAGGCGGTTTTTTTCCATATGAATTGCGAACTCCAATTGGGTATCGTATTCGTAATGCGATGCAATATGGGAAGACAATGGATGATTATGTGGATATGTTATTGGATGGGAATTCGGGTGATTATGCGAATTCGTGGTTATTTGGTGATATTAAGGGAGGAGAAATAATGCGGTTAGAGTTGGGTTTAAAGTATCATAACATAGAGCGCACTAAAAATGGTTTTTTCATTGGGTTTAATGCGGCATATGACCCTCAAATACGGAATTTGGAATGTGTAAATAGCGGTTTTTATGACATAAGACGACATCAAGGGGCAAGAATGGTGCGTTTGGGTGAATTAATGGATAAACACAAAGGGAAATTAAATGTAGAGATTGCCAAAAAGATAATAGCGGACCATTATGATGTTTATTTGGGGCGTGATAATCCATGTTCTCGCACAGTGTGTTCGCATTATGAATTGGATGCAAGAGAATATATGTCTCAGGCGGACCGTCCAAAGCCGTTTTCGCCTCACGGAGCATTAGATGGGTGTGTGATGGATAGTAAGATGGGTAAGGGAATGACTTTTTGGGGTAGATATGGTAATTCTTGCGGTCGTTCATTTGATAGGGATGCATTTTGTGACCAACATCGGCAATGGAACATATTTCGCCCTTATTTAAAGCACCGTCCTGGACAAGATTGGAAAATTGTTCCGCTTATAAATAAAAAGCATATAATGAATAAAAAAAATATAATGACAAATCACATAGTTAGGAGGGGAAAAACGAACACGGTTAAACAGATGAGTCATTCAAAATCAACTGTATTAATAAATAAAAGAACATTAAAACGAACCAAAAAAAATAAAATAAAATAAGAGAAACATAAAATAATACGGATTTTGTAGTTTGTATGACGTATTCCGTTAAATCATATAAATTATCAATATTGACATAAGTATTAGTATTAGTATTAGTATTAGTATTAGTATTAGTATTAGTATTAGTATTAGTATCGGTAAATGTTTTTAGGTCCATTAAAATATATATTCCTCATATAAATATAATAGATTAAGTTTATTATATTTTAAGGGACATATGGAATGGGTTATGCCGCACATTTCTCTCGTGACACCTTGCGGCTGCGCGTATAATAAAATAAAATTGCAAAAAAAACAATTTAAAAAACAATTTAAAAAACAATTTAAAAAACAATTTAAAAAACAATTTAAAAAACAATTTAAAAAACAATTTAAAAACAAAAATATATATTAAATTGTTTGACAATTTTTCATCGCATATTATTCATTTCATTTTATGTTATCCGTATTATTAATCTAACCAATCAAACCCATCCAATAAGTATTTAAATTTATGGATATTTTTGGGGTGAAAAACAACTTGCATTATTTCCCGCCCAATTTCCTTTCTAAAATAGGATTTACAAACTGCAACGTATTCGTCCTCAAAAATATTCGGGTTTTCACATAAACTGACCCAACTTATTTTATTATTTGCAATAAGCCAATCCCAGTGTTTTTCAATAAGCGGAATTGCATTTGGAGTATGACATAAACTCGTCCAGTATATTTTATTATTCGCAATAAGCCAATCCCATTTTTTTTCAATAAGCGGAATTGCATTTGGATTCCAAAATAAACTACCCCAATAAATTTTATCGTTAGCAATAAGCCAATCCCAATGTTTTTCAATAAGTGGAATTGCATTTGGATTATCACATAAACCATGCCAATTTATTTTATTGTTCGCAATAAGCCAATCCCAATGTTTTTTAATAATTAAAATTGCGTTTTTATTATAACATAAACTATTCCAGTTTATTTTATCGTTGGCAATAAGCCAATCCCAGTGTTTTTTAATAAGTGGGATTGCATTTGGATTACGACATAAACCTTCCCAATTTATTTTATTGTTAGCAATAAGCCAATCCCATTTTTCTTTAATAAGCGAAATTGCATTTGGATTTTCACATAAATTGGTCCAACTTATTTTATTGCGTTGAATAAGCCAATCCCAATGTTCCTCAATAAGTGGTATTGCATTTTTATTCCAACATAAACAGTTCCAATTAATTTTATTGTTAGCAATAATCCAAATGCAATCCCATTTTTCTATAATAAGTGGGATTGCATTTGGATTATAATATAAACGTTTCCAATCTATTTTATCGTTAGCAATAAGCCAATCCCATTTTTCTGCAATAAGTGAAATTGCATTTAAATTGGAACATAAGTCATCCCAATTTATTTTATTGTGCGCGATAAGCCAATCCCATTTCTCTTCAATAAGTGGGATTGCAATTTCTTTTCTGCATAAATCACACCAATCTATTTTATTGTTAGCGATAAGCCAATCCCATTTTTCTACAATAAGTGAAATTGCATTTTTACTATGACATAAACATGTCCAATACATTTTATTGTTAGCAATAAGCCAATCCCATTTATCTTTGATAAGCGGAATTGCACTTCGATTCCAACATAAACCGTCCCAATCTATTTTATCATTCGTAATAAGCCAATCCCAATGTTGTGTAATAAGTGGAATTGCATTTGGATTTCTACATAAACCTGTCCAATTCATTTTATCGTTGGCAATAAGCCAATTCCATTTTTCTTCAATAAACGAAATTGCATTTGGATTTTCGCATAAACAATCCCAACCTATTTTATCTTCATTGTTTGCGATAAATGGTCTGAGTTTAAATTTACAATCTTTGAATGATTTTTCCATTATTGTTATCTATTACTATATTTATCGCCGTATTTATTTATTTTTAGTTAAAAAATAAAAATAATCATTTTTATTTATGGGTTATTGGATATGGGAGCGGTTTCATAGTGAATAGCCAAACTTATTTTGTTTAACCGTAAGGCATCCAAAATATAATAAATACAAATTCACAGTAAATAATAAAAAAATACTTTATATTTATATTATTTATATTATTATTATTATTATTATTATTATTATTTATATTAAACAATTTAATGACTATTACGTGTCATTTAATGGGCGGGTTAGGCAATCAATTGTTTCAAATATTTACTACGATAGCATATGGTATTAAAAACAAACATTCATTCATATTTTTGAATATGGAGTTTTTGGGTGATGGTATTATTACAACAAAAAGAACAACATATTGGACTACATTATTTTCATCTTTAAACCGTTTTTTAGTGTCAAATTATGGATTTGATAATACAAATTATAATTTGTGCAATATGGGTATGATTTATCATAGAGAACCTCAATTTGCATATTCCAATATTCCATTTTATAATTCAAATAATCTTATTAAATTACAAGGATATTTTCAAAGTCCAAAATATTTTAATGACTATAAAGATACTATTATTCGCCTATTAAATATCGTAAAACAACGTGACAAACTTTTAGAGCAACAAATATTTACCCATCCTATTGATTGGAATACTACCATAATAAGTATGCATTTTCGTTTAGGAGATTATAAAAAAATACAACAATTTCATCCAATTATGCCCGTTAATTATTATGTCAAGTCCATTCAACATATTAAAAAACAAATAAACAATAACCTTAAACCAATTACGATATTATATTTTTATGAAGAAAATGAAACAGACAATAAAATCGTTGAAAATATGATTATAACAATGGAAAAACAATTTAAAAACAATATTACATTCCAAAAAGCCCCTCCTAATTTAAAAGATTGGGAAGAATTGTTGTTTATGAGTAATTGTTCGCATCATATTATTGCAAATAGCACCTTTAGTTGGTGGGCTGCATATTTAAATGATTCTCCCAATAAAATTGTATGCTATCCATATATCTGGTTTGGTCCCGATAATAAAAATGCAAATACAAAAGATTTATTCCCTTCTAATTGGAAACAAATCGTGTTCTAAATTTTTAACCCACAACATTACCCGCGAAATCGCCTAAATAACCCTTAAAAGGACGGATTTTAACGCACCAGCCAATATTTTATTTGGGAGGAGGGAGAGGGGTGTGAAATTTAGGATGAGTTTGTGTGGCGATGCAATAAACATTTCATTATATTGTTGCAAATGGTTGAGGAATGTGTATGTATATTTTCGCGAAATTGTGAAACATATTTTTGTTTTAGAGCGATAACCTTGTTATTATTTCCACCTTTGGATGAATTAAATGCAGAAGAGTTATGCAAACGATGACGAATTAATTTTTCCGGACAATTATAAAACAAACAGTTGCGTAATTTGAGAGAAAGCCACAAATCATAGTCTTCTACACCGTCTTCGGCTGAATTCCAAATAGCATATTTTTTTCGGATAATAACACTGGAATTAATAATTGGATTTACTTTTAAGAAATCAAAGCCTGATAAATTACCTACTGGAATTTCGGGGGATAATCCGTCTTTTTTGCCTGCATCTGTTCCAAAATAAATGCTTTGAGAGCCAACTACATCATATGCTGGATACATAATAGATGTATTCATTTCTTTAATTGGGATTAAAAATTTAATTTGGGTCATTAATTTGTGAGGATGCCATACATCATCTACATCTAATAAAGCAATCCAATTACTCTGTAGATTTGTATAACTATTAACCATTTTATTTAATGCTGCAGATTTACCTTTTATTGTTAAATCATATAAGTCAATAATTGACACTTGAAAATCCATTCCATTCACAAATATTAATCGTAATTTTCTTACAATTTCATTTGCTTCTATATATGTGGGTGAATTTTTTGGATGTCCGTTTATTCCTATAATAAGTTCCCACATTGAAGGCGACAATCCTTGTTGTGCAAAAACGGATGCCACCGATTCCTTCATAAATTCAATCCCATTATAAATTGGCATTAATATTGTTATAAATGGATATGGTTCCGGATTCATCATTGGTCGTTTATATGGTCGTTTATATGGTCGTTTATATATTCGTTTATATATTCGTTTATATGGTCGTTTATATGGTCGTTTATATAGTCGTTTATATAGTCGTTTATATATTCGTTTATATAGTCGTTTATATTATTTCATTATAATTTATTTCAGTAAATTATAATAATATTTTGTATTGTTTTATTTTATTGGTTGTATGATTCGCTGTATTTCCGTTGATATTTGTAAATATATTAGTGAATAGTGAATATATTAGTGAATAGTGAATTATGACATTAAAAATCGTTGAAATACAAACCAAGAGTCATAAGGTGTTTTTGGTGTCTGCAATATTAAAAAGAATCGTTCTTTATTTTGGTCGTGTGAAAATATGCAATTTGCCAATATAATTTGGTCATCTTTTACGGTTATATTTGCCCTAAAATAATCTTCTAATTTATATTCATATTCTTTGCACCAATCATCAATTAAGTTGGGAGACAATAAACAGAATCCGCCGCCAATGGATACTTGATTTGCAGGAATTTGTCGTTGGGGTAAATTAGTATATGGGTTTTTATTTTGTATTAACTGTTTAAGATGATGTATATAACGTGCATTCGAATTTACTAATGCATAATATATTTTAGTAGGGTCAAGTGTTGCCATTTTGCGAGGATTTGCCCAATGCATATATCCAATACCATTTCCAGTGTGTAGGTCGCGTTCATTTAGTGGTCCATTAATACGATTGCGAAAATATCCAGCATCACACCAAGCATAAAAGGGTGTATCTGGGAATGCGTGATTTTTAATGACATCGCGTAGGAACCATAATTTTTCGCTCCAGAGCATATTAAGTTCCCATCCAGTAGTAGTGCGCAATGCATAATTTTGTTCGTGATTTTTTCTCCATTGTTCGGCATATTTATACATATAAAATTGGTCAAGGGATTTTATTCGTATTGCGACAGTAGAAATGGAGTGTGTTAATTGTGGTAAAAATGAATAACTATATGAGTCCGTATAAATTACCAAATAAATATGGGGATTATATTTTATGATGTTTAAAAAGTTGGTGAGCCATTCAACATATTGTTCTTTCGGGAATTTTGCTTGACTTAAAACATAAAAACAGGATGCAATAGTTAATGTTTTGATAGGAGTTATTATTTTTTGTGGGTGATTTGGCGGGCGTTGTTGTAAATTATTGTTCATATTTTTGTAAATAATTAAACCCTATAAATTAGTTTTATATTGTTTTTTTTTAACTGAAATTAGTTTATAGTTTATTAACCCAAAAAAAATGATTATTTTGGGGGGGGATTTATAGTTTAATATTTAAACCCATATTTAAAACCATATTTAAATATTAATTAATATGCAAAAACAATTTAAGGATTGTAAATATGAGGAAATAACTACTATTCCATATATTGAACGAAATTGGAATTGTCTTATTGACAAAAATCAAATGTGTTATGGAGGTTTATGTCGTAATCCAAATGCAATCGGGCTTATTGAAAAAAAATGGGATTGGCTTATTGCCAACAATAAAATAGATTGGGGTTATTTATGTTCTAATCCAAATGCAATCGGGCTTATAAAAAAAAAATGGGATTGGCTTATTGCCAACAATAAAATAGATTGGGAATGTTTATATTCTAATCCAAATGCAATTCCACTTATTAAAAAACATTGGGCCCGTCTTACTCAAAAAATAACCATACTGAATATATTGAATTGGTTATTTTTTAAAGCCAACGCATATAATAGTGCCAAACGCGATTTGCCTAAGTTATGTTCTAATCCAAATGCAATTCCACTTATTGAAAAACATTGGGATTGGCTTATTGCCAACGATAAAATGGATTGGATTGGTTTATGTCGTAATCCAAATGCAATCTCACTTATTGAACAACATTGGGATTGGCTTATTGCTAACAATAAAATAAGTCAGGAAGGTTTATGTTATAATCCAAATGCAATCTCACTTATTGAACAACATTGGGATTGGCTTATTCAACACAATAAAATAAGTTGGGAAGGTTTATGTTATAATCCAAATGCCGTCTCACTTATTAAAAAATATTGTGATTGGCTTATTCAACACAATAAAATAAGTTGGGTTAATTTATATTATAGTCCAAATACAATTCCGCTTATTGAAGATAAATGGGATTGGCTTATTGCTAACAATAAAATGAATTGGATTTATTTATGTGGAATCCCGACTGTAATTCCGCTTATTGAACGACATTGGGATTGGCTTATTGCATACAATAAAATAGATTGGATTGGTTTATGTAAAAATCCAAATGCAATCTCGCTTATTGAACAACAATGGGATTGGCTTATTGCGAATAATAAAATAGACTGGACAAGTTTATGTGCTAATTCAAATGCAATCGGGCTTATAAAAAAAAAATGGGATTGGCTTATTACTAACTATAAAATTGATTGGGATGGTTTATGTGATAATCCAAATGCATTTCCACTTATTAAAGAAAAATGGAATTTGTTTATTGCTAACAATCAAATAAATTGGCGTAGTTTATGTTATAATACAGGACTTTATTACAACAATGACGAATATATTTCTGTTTGTAAATCCTATTTTAGAGAGAAAATCGCAGAAGAAATAATGCAAGTCGTTTGGCATCCGCGAAACATTCACAAATTTAAATACTTATTATTGGATAATAATGAATTTGATGATAATGAATAATTAAAACCTATAAAATACGTTTTTAAGTTAAGTCAAGTCATTCTATTTTTTTTCAAATGATTAAACCCTATAATTTAGTTTTATGTTGTTTTTTATCGAAAGTAGTTTATAGTTTATTAACCCAAAAAAAATGATTATTTTATGGATTTATAGTTTAATATTTAAACCCATATTTAAAACCATATTTAAAACCATATTTAAAACTATATTTAAAATCATATTTAAATATTAATTAATATGCAAAAACAATTTAAGGATTGTAAATATGAGGAAATAACCACTATTCCATTTATTGAACGACACTGGGATTGGCTTATTTCCGACAACAAAATAAATTGGGGTTATTTATGTTCTAATCCAAATGCAATTGGGCTTATTGAAAAACACTGGGATTGGCTTATTGCCAACAATAAAATAGATTGGTTTTATTTGCTTTATAATTCAAACGTAATTCCACTTATTGAAAAACATTGGGATAGTCTTATTACTAACAATAATATTAATTGGAATTATTTATGTGCTAATCCAAATGCAATGCCACTTATAAAAAAAAATTGGAATTGGTTTATTACAAATAAAAAAATAGATTGGGATGAATTATGTTGGAATCCAAATGCGATTCCACCTATTAAAAAACATTGGAATTGGCTTATTGCAAACAATAAAATAGATTGGTATTGGTTACTTAAAAATCCAAATGCAGTTCCACTTATTAAAAAACATTGGAATTGGCTTATTGCCAACAATAAAATAAATTGGTTTAGTTTATGTTGTAATTTAAATGCAATTCCGCTTATTAAAAAACATTGGAAATTGCTTATTCAAACCAATAAACAAAATTGGTTTGGTTTATGTTCTAATCCAAATGCAATCCCACTTATTGCAAAACACTGGGATTGGCTCATTCAACACGATAAAATAGATTGGGAGATTTTATGTGAAAATCCAAATGCAATTTTACTTATTGAAAAACATTGGAGTTGGCTTATTGCTAATGATAAAATAAGGTGGAAATGGGTTTGTTTTAATCCAAATACAATTTCACTTATTGAAAAACAATGGGATTGGCTTATTGCAAATGATAAAATGAATTGGCATGCGTTATGTGCTAATCCAAATGCAATTCTACTTATTGAAATAAACTGGGATTGGCTCATTGCTAACGATAAAATGAATTGGAATGGGTTATGTGAAAATTCAAATGCAATTTTACTTATTAAAAAAAACTGGGATTGGCTTATTGCTAACAATAAAATAAATTGGGGGTGTTTATGTTGTAATAAAGGAATTTATTACAACAATGACGAATATATTTCTGTTTGTAAATCCTATTTTAGAGAGAAAATCGCAGAAGAACTAATGCAAGTCGTTTGGCATCCGCGAAACATTCACAAATTTGAATACTTATTATTGAATAATAATGAATTTGAAGATAATGAATAATTAAAACCTATAAAATACGTTTTAAAGTCAAGTCAAGTCAAGTCATTCTATTTTTTCTCAAATAATTAAACCCCATAAATTAGTTTTATATTGTTTTTTCAAAAAGTAGTTTAGTTTATTGTTCATTTTTGCGTTTAAAACATATTAAATATATAATAATTATATAATAATTATAAATAATTATGCAAAAACAATTTAAGGAATTTAAGGATTGTAAATATGAGAAAATAACCGCAATCACACTTATTGAACGGAATTGGGATTGGCTTATTGCAAATAATAAACTTTGGTGGATTTTTTTATGTAAAAACCCAAATGCAATTCCACTTATTGAAAAACACTGGGATTGGATTTTTGCAAATAATAAAATAAATTGGGATTCTTTATGTGAAAACCCAAATGCAATTTCACTTATTGAAAAACATTGGGATTGGCTTATTGCAAACAATAAAATAAATTGGTTTAAATTATGTAATAATCCCAATGTAATTCCACTTATTGAAAAACACTGGGATTGGCTCATTGCTAACAATAAAATTGATTGGTATGAATTATGTTCAAATCCAAATCCAAATGTAATTCCGCTTATTGAAAAACACAGGGATTTGCTTACTGCAACTGATGAAATTGGACACTATAGTTTATGTGGTTTATGTATTAATCCAAATGCAATTGGGTTTATTGAAGAAAACTTGGATTGGATTATTGCCAACAATAATATAAGTTGGTCTGTATTATGTAATAATCAAGGTCATTATTATAATAATGACGAATATATTGCCGGTTGCAAATCCTATTTTAGAGAGAAAATTACAGAAGAACTAATGCAATTCGTTTTGAAAGCATAAAATAAAATATTCACAATTTTAAATACTTATTATTAGATAATAATGAATAATAAGTATCCAAACTATGTTTTTAAGTTAAGTTAAGTTAAGTTAAGTTAAGTTAAGTTATTCTATTTTTCTCAAATAATTAAACCCTATAATTTAGTTTCATATTTTATATTGTATTTTTTATCAAAAGTAGTTTAGTTTATTGTTCAATTTTGCATTTAAAGCATATTAAACATATAATAATTATATAATAATTATGCAAAAACAATTTAAGGATTGTAAATATGAGAAAATAACCGCAATCACACTTATTGAACGACATTGGCTTATTGCTAATGACAAAATTCATTGGAAATTTTTATGTGAAAACCCAAATGCGTTTGGACTTATTGAAAAACATTGGGATTGGCTTATTGCTAATGATAAGATATATTGGGTGTATTTAAGTAATGAACCCTTTACAATCCCACTTATTGAAAAACACTGGGATTGGCTTATTGACAATGATAAAATAGATTGGCGGCGTTTATGTGCAAATCCAAATGCAATCGGGCTTATTGAAAAACATTGGGATTGGCTCATTGCATACAATAAAATAGATTGGGGGTATTTATGTAGTAATCAAAATGCAATCGGGCTTATTGAAAAACATTGGGATTGGCTTATTGACAATGATAAAATAATAGATTTTAGTAATTTATGTGAAAATTTAAATGCAATTCCACTTATTGAACGACATTTGGATTGGCTCATTGCAAAAGATAAAATAGATTGGATTAGTTTATGTAGTAATCAAAATGCAATTCCACTTATTGAAAACCGTTGGGATTGGATTATTGCGAATGATAAAATAATAGATTTTAGTTATTTATGTAAAAATCCAAATGCAATTTCACTTATTGAAGGAAAATGGGATTGGCTTATTGCACTCAATAAAATAAGTTGGTATTATTTATGTTTGAATCCAAATGCAATTCCACTTATTGAAAAACATTGGGATTGGCTTATTGCAAATGATAAAATAATAGATTTTAGTAATTTATGTAATAATCCCAATGCAATTCCACTTATTGAAAAACATTGGGATTGGCTTATTGCAAATGATAAAATAATAGATTTTATTAATTTATATTTGAATCCAAATGCAATTCCGCTTATTGAAAAACATTGGGATTGGCTTATTGCTAATGATAAAATAGATTGGTTTTGGTTATGTACAAATTTAAATACAATTTTACTTATTGAAAATCACTGGGATTTGCTTATTGCAAATGATGAAATATGTTGGTATAGTTTATGTGGTTTATGTTATAATTCAAATGCAGTTGGGCTTATTAAAAAAAACTTGGATTGGATTATTGCCAACAATAAAATAAATTGGGGGGTATTATGTAATAATAAAGGTCATTATTATAATAATGACGAATATATTGCCGTTTGCAAATCCTATTTTAAAGAAAAAATTACAGAAGAACTAATGCAAGTTGTGTGGCATCCACGAAATATTCACAAATTTGAATACTTATTATTAGATAATAATGAATTTGATAGTGATAATGATGAATTGGATGACAACAAATAATGAAACCCTATAAATTAGTTTTATATTGTTTTACTTTTGTTTTGTATTATTTAACAATGTCATTAAATCGGTTTCCCATTCTTTGGTTATTTGGATGACCATTTTATTTTGTGTTGGATATTTTTGAAGAGGAACGAATGCTAATAATGGGTCATTTTTAAAGTATAATAGCAATCCCAATAATATTCCAATATGTATAGAATTATAATATTGAAAATTATCTTCAAAATAATCCTGAAATTCATTTGAAAATGATAAATTATAAAGAATATTTAATATTTCGTTTTTTTCATTTTTATCTAATGTGTCATTTGCGACCAATTTATTTATCAAACATTGTATCGTAATATTTTTCTCAACATTTAATTTTATTTTATCTATAATAAACCCGCATTCTTGTGAAAACATTTGCTTGTATTTTTCTTTTTCAAAAACATGTTTTGCTTTCTCTATAAAATCATTAAACAATTGAATTTTAGATGTATCTTTGCATTTATTTACAAATAATTCTATCGGTAATAATGGTAATAATGGTAAATATTGATTATTTTCTAGTTCATTCTGCATTTCCAATAAGGAATTATCATTTTTTATATTTTGTATTTGTATATATACAATAACTGATATTGTATATGTTTCATCGTCAGGTGTTATCTCAACGAACCCTTCATAACACGGATACCCCAATATTTCTCCCATTTTATTTAAATCAATATTAGTTTGACCATTATAAGATATTTTTGATATTATTGTTCCTTGATAAGTCTCATAATTATCGCTATGTATTAAGTCTGGAAATTGCTTTTTTATTTCAAACAATATAGAACTCATTTTGGGGTCATTTCCGGTTGTTTCATTGTAATCTATGGGCTGAAGTAAAAATGCGTGTCTCACATTTTCTCTTACTAATATTAAATTTAATAAATTTTCGGGTTCAATTGAATTCATTATAATTATAGTTATAGTGTCAGCAGTATTGGAAATTTTATATAAATATTACAGATAGTTATATAAATAATCATTTTTTTATAATTACATTAACATTAACATTTACATTACATTAACTTATAAATATAATTTTTATTAATTTGTCTATTTTTCTCAAATAATTAAATCCTATAAATTAGTTTTATATTGTTTTACATTTTTTTGCATAATTCATTAAAAGGTTGAATTTATTAACCAATTCTAATCCCAACACACATAAACACATCCATATTTATTTATGTCTATAAATAAATATAGTTAAAATGAAATATTCATATTATTTAAGACCACTTATTGTTTATTATTTTTAATCTTTTTCATTATCACCTAAATTAACATTTTTATTGACGACCAGCCGCCGCAGCCATAGCCGCAGCCGCACTTGCCTGACGAGCCGCCGCAGCAGTGCGATGTGCAGCCCGTGCAGCAGAACGAGAAGCATTCGCCGCAGCGGACGCACTGGATGAACGAGCAGCAGAAGCCGCACGAGTGGCCGCTGCCGATGCATATCTTGTGGCAGTTCTGGCTTTTGATGCAGCAGCAGCCGCTCTACGAGCAGCGGAACGTTTCATTGTTCGCGAGGCAGCACGAGAACGGGCAGCAGCGCGAGAACGGGCAGCAGAACGCGAACGAGAACGAGAGCGACGAGTTCCTCTTCTATGTGACATTTTTAATTATTTTTAATTATATATATACATAACAAAAAATTAATTTCGTAGAAAAATAAATAACACAATATATATTTGTTTTTCTATCTTCGCTTAAATAAATCGTAAAAATTCCTAAAAATCTATATTATTTTTATTATTATTTAAACATAATCAACTATATTCATTCTAATATTTTTTATCCCCCATCTCCCCAATCTTCCCATCTCCCCCCCCCCTAAACTATTATCCTAAATATTATATTTAAATCATTTTTCTCTCATAATTCCTTAATTAATCCTCCCAAATTTTATTTGTAGATGGCCACCACATTTTATCTCCTTTTTTAATATTATAAAGAATACGAAATAACGGAATTCGGCTTAATGGCACATTTGTCCTATATTTGTCTAAAGGATGGGGATTTGATTTCAATTGTGCCTCAATCGCACGTTTGCTTATTTTCTGTCTTTGTTGAAACGCAAAATATACGAAAAATGCCTCAAATGAAAGCGTCTTAATTGACAAAATATCCTGATTTTTATACTGAAAATCTCTTAAATATTCCCGACAAATCGCTAAACCCGAAATATCCGCTAAATCTTCCCCTATACTCGGCGCAGCATCAAATTTTATTCCGTCATATGACGCAAACGCCTGATACTGTTTTATTACATCATTTTGTATGTGTTTAAAATGTGCTACATCCTTTTCGGACCACCAATTATTTAAACGTCCTAAATAATCATACCTACTACCCCAATCATCCAATGAATGACTCATTTCATGGGCCAATGTAAAACCAATATGTGCTAAATTATATTCTATGCCCCTCTCCTTCAAATCCACAAATGGTGGCTGAATATATCCCAATGGTATATATATACCATTTTTAGAAGGAGTATATGCCGCATTTACTACATATGCCTGTGTTCCAACAAATTTCGGCGGAATTTGCGACCAATCCATTACTGGAATGTCAATCACATTCTCACCCTCTAAACCAACTGCACTTGACGAACGCCATTCAGCCATCATACATAAATTGGTCCATGCATTGTTTGTGGTATAATTTAATATGGGGTCCGCTCTTAATTCTGGCGGGGAACCCACTGTCAAATTAAAATGATGGAGTTTTTTTAATGCATATTGTTTTGTTAGTGGTTGTAGCCACTTATTGCGTTCAATAATATGAATAAAAACTGATTTTAAATCCTCCGCCATATTTTTGACATACGCAACATGAGATGGATTTTCATATAAACGTATATATTCATTCGTTAAAAATGTATTAAACGCAAACCCCATACCATAAATCGGCTTTATGTCATTGAAAATTTCCTTCGTTTGACCTCTTACAAATTTACCATGAAACTCATAAAAAATCGTATGACCTTTATCCGCCCACCTTTGCTGCTGTCTTATAAAAATATACGTCCAATATGACCTCCATTTTGGTGTGCGCCATTCCTTTAATAACAATTGAGCACCACATTTTAAATAATTAGGATTACTTGTAATGAAAAAATCAGGAGTCCGTTTAAAACCTATTGCCTTTGAAAATGCTGTCCAATCAAATGGAGCAAATACATCGCCATCCTTGCCCCCATTGCCCCCCTTTTTGTTGGAATAAATACGGTAATAATTATCGGCGTTTTCTTTTATTGATGGGACGGATAAACATCCCATTGCATTTAAAATATCTACTTCAACATCAAAAATATCGTGAGGATTGAATCCGTATTCATGTTTATAATTATTGCCGAATACATTTTTAAATAAGGCATCAATGAATAAGAGGTATTTATGTTTGTAATTTGTGCGATATGCTTTTTCTTCTTTTGTTCCAGGTAAATCGTTAAAATATACATTAATGTCAATTAATGTTATTTGTGGGGCATCCACAAAACAACGAAATTTTGTTGGTTCTTTGTCATCTGGATTAAGCGACCATACAAATGGAGAACCCCACGATATAACCTCATTTTGACAAATATACCCCACAAAATCCCACACTGTTTGGGATTTGTCCAATTTATTTAGATAATTAAATACCGCCTCTAAACTCTGTTTATGTGTGCAATTATGTTGCTGGGCTGTGAAAAATGAACGCATTGACTTTAATAATTCTGCCGATATTGGGGATTTAGGAATGGTTGTATTTGTTAGAGAGGCTTCAGCAGATGATATATTGGACTGCTGTTGAAGTAAATGCATTTGCGATGATTTTGAATACAAATAGGATTTAATAATATCCATTAATTCACGATATACTTTATCTTGAACAATGCGAAAATCATCATGTTGAACAATATATTTATGTTTTTCGGGTATCTTATATGTTTTAATCCACTTGTCATTAATATATGAATAAAAGTCATCTTGAGGACGGATTTTGGATGGTTTTAAAGCAACATGTATGTCCCTCATCATTTGCTTTTCAACAGTTTCTGGTGGAGCAATAATTCGGGTCTCAAATGGCTGTAATTGTGTGTCTAAACATTCTTGTGGTAATAATTTTCGCTTTATTTGTTGCAATTGTGCCAATTTCCCGTTTCTCCATTTAATTGAATGTCTCACACTACCGTTTCTATTGTGTATTTTAATTTTATGACTGTTTTTATATCGTTTGCTTTTATGGGTTATTTTACTTCTACTTTTACTTTTACTAAGTAATTTTATTTTCATTTCTCTCAAACTTATATATTTGAGAGAAAAATATATTATACTTTAATCAAAAACAAAAATAAAAACAAATACAAAAAACAAATAAAAAAACAAAAAAAACAAAAACAAATAAATAAAAATAAAAATAAAAATAAAAATAAAAACAAATAAAAACAAATAAAAACAAATTTATAATAATAATTTCAACTCCCACTGCATCCCTATCCATTATAAAGGTTTATTCCAGACATATATCCATTCTTCATATTCCTTTGTTCTTTTTTCGATTGGGTCTCCTCTTTTACTACGTCCTAATGCTATCATCTCATCCGCAATGCCCAAAAGTGGAACACATATTGTGTTATATATTTCTTTATTTATACTTAAACAATATTTACCTCCCCCTTGTAGTGCATTCCACGTTTTAGTAAATATCGGTATATAATATTCATCAATCATTGAACTCTTATTTTTGTAGGCTATTTCATTACTATATTTTTCAATAAAAAAATAGGGAGGCGATGTAAATACAAAATCAAATGGAGGCAGTTTTTCATAATCAATTAATAACGCATTTGACCAATATAATTTGACAGTTGTAGTATTAGTATGCGCATTTTCATTCTCCATTTGATGTATCATTTTTTCATAACCTTCGCGCAAATTACCGTTTAAATCTATCCCTGTATAATTATCAATTCCTACCGCATATGCTGCCGCCAATGCACCGCCCCATCCCATATTAAAATCCAATATATGAGAGGGGCGTTGCCCCCAATGCAAAAATAAATCACAAATAACAATTGGGCGAATAATATTTATTGCAGAAATGCATATATTATATACTTCTTTATATACGACTAAAGTGTGCTTTTGTTTATTAATGTTTTTAACAGTGCCATAATAATCTAACATATTTTTTATAAATTTTTTTTGACTAAACTCGTCTATACGTGAAACAAAATCATAAAAATTAATATCATATTTGCCTCGTGTATTTAATCTTTCTGCAAATGTAAAATAATCCACAAAATTATTACCTATTCTACACCGTGATAAATTCACCAAAGGAGGGGGTTCGTTCTTTTTGTGTTTTGCGCGTGGATTGCGAAATCCCGCATTCACAATTTCCCTTAAATATATAAAATCATTCATTGCATCTGTCAATAATATTGGTTTAATTATATGTGCAATTTGTTTGTGGGTTAAGGGAGAGGGTGAGGAAACTGATTGAATATTATTATCCACATTTTCATCTGGTTCATTAAAATAACTATTATTTATCATCCAAAACAAATATATACAACTTTTAAATTTGATTTTTTATTATAAACAATTATTTTATTATAAAAAATATAACATTTACATCCATAAATAAATCATTTTTTCAACAACCACAAACCACAAACATAAACCATAAACCACCTAACCCACAAACCATAACCCATAACCCATAAACCACAAGCCATAACCCATAAACCACCTAATCCACCTTATTTTTCGTTCTCACAAATTCTAAAAAACGATAATATAAGTGGTCGCTACCTTTAGATATTAACCAACCATCATTATCCTTATTATTATTGATGTTTAATTCCCAAATTGGGTCATCATTAATTTCTTTTAAAGATAAGGGGAAAAACTTTGCGATTACTGGTTTTTGTGTGTAATTTATTTCGGTTATATATAAGTGTTCCGTATATTGTAAAAATTGTTTATATATAGATGAACCACCAATTACAAATATTTTTCGTGGGTTTTCTTTATCTTTATTTATTTCATCCAAAATAGAAAATAATGTTTGTATGGAATTTACAATATGCACATTGTCCATTCCTGGAATATCAGTCATAATATCTAAAAACGCCTTTTCACGTGTTAATACGATATTTATACGGTCGGGCAATGGTCTATATTGTGATGGCAACGATTCCCACGTTTTGCGACCCATAATAACAATATTATCTCGCGTTAAATTGCGAAAGTATTGTAAATCTTCCGGCACAAACCAAGGAATAATATCGTTCATTATTGATATAACACCCGCACTATTCATCGCAACTATCATTTCAAATTTATGTTTCATTATTTATTATTTATTATTTATTATAAAATGAGAGAAATAATGAGATAAATGGGTTATAAGTGTTTATATGTTTATATGTTTATATTTTTATTCTAAACAAAATACATTTATTTATTATAAAATGAGAGAAATAAAATAAGAATAAAAAGGGTTGAGATTTTAGAAATCAAAGTATATAAATAATATTTTTCTCTCATTTATATAATAAAAAATAAAAATACGTGACAAAATAAATATTCATAAATATTCATAAAATGACAACGGACATAGATAATTATGGGTTTATTATTTCACGACACGTTAATTCAGAATCCACTAACCGATATTGGAATCAAGCAGTGCGTTTAATTCGCACATTTTATCCCCTTAAAAAAATCGTGATTATTGATGATAATAGTAATTGGGATTATATAAAGCCCGAGTTCCCTTATCGCAATTTAGAAATTATACGGTCTGAATATCCCGGACGTGGCGAATTATTGCCATACTATTATTTCTATAAATATCATTGGTTTCAAAATGCGGTCATCATACACGATAGTGTTTTTTTTCATAAACGTATTCCTTTTGAAAAATATATTGGACTAAAAGTAATGCCTCTATGGCATTTTAACGCAGACAAAGAAAATTTCGTAAATAGTATTCGTATAGTTTCCGCGTTAAAAAACAATTTAGAAGTAAAAAAACAATTAGTCGGACACGATATTAATATTTTAGGAATGCCCAAAAATGTTTGGTATGGATGTTTTGGTGCTCAATCGTTCATCAGTCATTCATTTTTAAGTTATCTACAAAACAAATACAAATTATTTCAAATGATACCCTATTTAAAATGTAGAGCCGACCGTTGTTGTTTAGAACGTATTTTAGGAATTATATTTTCTACTGAAGCGCCAGAAGTCGTTAAACTTCAATCCGCGTTTGGACAAATATTTCAATATATACGATGGGGATACACTTATGATGAATATATTAAAGATGGAAAATCCGGGATGACAATTCGTCCCGTTATTAAAGTATGGACTGGACGATAAAACATTTGACTCTTCCCCACCCCCACCCACCCCCTCGCCCTATTTCTCTCTTTATAAAATAAATAAATAATTAAATAAATAATATTATTTGATTATTTTTATAATTTATATGTCATAATAATATATATATAACATAAACAATGTCTTTTAATAAAAATAAAAAGACTAAAAAAAATAGAACAAGAAAAAATAGAACAACAAGCCAACATCATAGACACGGAAATAAACAAAAATGGAAATTTGCGGTTGCTGTTGCCGCAAAAAAATATAATAATACTCATTCAATTAAAAAATCACGTCTTGCTTTAAAACATCAAATATTTAAAAATATACATCAATTATTTGGCTCTAATGGTGAGCGAAAATTTATATAAACATACATACCCATAAACATACATACCCATAATACTTTATAATTTATTCAATAAATAAATGTTTATATAAATATAGTTTTTATTATCCATGCTTAAGGTGGTTAATAAAAACTTACTCACCAATAGGACCAATAGGACCAATAGGACCAATAGGACCAAAATTAGCATCATCATATTGTTGCTGTTGTAGTTTTCGGTTCTCATTTCGTTCATTTTGTCTTTCACCTCGTCTGCCGCGATATAAAACAGGATTTGTATTTTCATCCGCTGGTTTTTTAAAAGGATTGCTTGTATATTCATTTATTGGTGCAGATGATGGCTTAACGGATGATTTAGGAGTTTCTGTTGTTGTTTGTTTCTGGTTTGCATTCACATACACCACTTGTGCTCGCGGTTGCTGATATTGTTGAGGATAAGGATTGACTACAACAGCAGGTTGCTGATATTGTTGCGGATAAGGATTGACTACTACAGCAGGTTGCTGATATTGTTGCGGATAAGGATTGGCGGCAGCAGCGGCGGCAGGTTGCTGATATTGTTGCGGATAAGAATTGGCGGCGGCAGCGGCGACAGGTTGCTGATATTGTTGCGGATAAGGATTGGCGGCAGCAGCGGCGGCAGGTTGCTGATATTGTTGCGGATAAGGATTGGTGGCGGCGGCGGCAGGTTGCGGATATTGTCTCTGGTAAGGAGATTGTGGATTTTGTGGTTGCGGATAAGGATTGGCGGCGGCAGCGGCGGCAGGTTGCTGATATTGTTGTTGATAAGGATTGGCGGCAGGTTGCTGATATTGTCTCTGGTAAGGATTGGCGGCAGCGGCAGCGGCAGGTGTTCGGGGACGATATTGATTTATAACGATACCATGCATAATAGGTGGTTGTTGTTGTTGTTGTTGTTGGTTTAATGGAACAGGACTTATATTACTATTTAAATATTGTATTTGCTGAGTTGATGAATTAAAATTTTCTGGAACAGGTAGTGAAGAAGGTTCTTCGAGAACAGAATTATACAATATTTGGTCGGGAATAGGAGATGAAGCCATAGAGGGGGATTGGAATAGTGACGTGGCTTGAACTGTTCGTGGAGGGAGTGGGAGTGGAGTTCTATAAGGTTCAATATTTTCTTTTACTTCATTTGTCAAATTTATAATTTGGTTTTGAGTAGTCTCAAAAATTTGGCGTTCAACAATTGCTTGATAAATTTTAACACCTTCTACATAATCTTTTTCACATTGAACATATAAATTTACAATAATTTGACGCGTCAAATAAACCGCTTTTTGAAGGACATCATTATTTAATGTTGGATTTATGCGTATTTTGCGTTGTCCAGTATTGGGGTCATTAACGTATGCAAAAAGCATATTAATTACACCTAAAAGTTGTTTTTGTTGATTACTGGCGGTTTCTATCATTTGTTTTATGTTATTCGCATATTTGATATATAATTTATCTTTTTTATTAATGCGAACGGGATTTTTAAATGGCGCATCAATTCCATTACATCCCTTTGTTTTATTATAGTCTTTCAATTTAATATCACTAAACCGCTTAATTTCTGGAGGCACCTCACTATTACCCGTAAATGCTCTATAAAATGTGGTTAAATCATTCATATATTGGCGCTTTGTAGAAGAACTCATACCCTTAAAAATGCCTGTTTTATAATCATATTTGTCATCCAAATAAAGTTTTTCCAATTCTTCAATACCGGGTTCATCTGATAAATTTTTAGACTCATTTATTTCATTTAAATTCATTTCGCAAATTTTGGGATTCATTACTACATTTCCATCATAAGACTCTTCGGCTTGCAAATTTTGATTTAATGCTTTAATGCGATTATCACATATATTTATTTTATATACACGACGAGAAGTATTTAAAGGTATGTCGGCTTTTTCCAATAAAGTTTTTTTAACTAATGTGCCAAAGTCATCTTTATACACATAAATGGGATTTATAGTCATTACAATTGCAGCAAAAATGTGCGCGATTTTAATATAATATTTTGCAATACCAATACATGCTCTTTTTTTCTTTATGGATTTTACATTATTATTTTGAATATCTAATTCATCTAAATTATTGCGATTTAAATAAATAACATCTTCATCAGTTAGTGCATCAACTTGTTCGCCATTATGAATTTTTTGCTCTAAATATGATATTTCCATATCATTAAAATATCGGGCAATAATATCCGACGTTAAAATAACCAAATTATCGCAATATTCTTTATCGGATAACATAGTCATGCTTTTAAAATCCATTGTTAAAATATAATTTGTGGCTATATCCATTATTATATCGTAAAAACTTACATATTTGTCTTCTGCAGTATTGTTTGATGTTGATTGATTATTTTGTGACGCATTTACATTTCCCATTGTATTTATAATTATATATTTATATTATTTTTATTTTATCACAGTATTTTGTATTTATACTTTATACAATAATTATATAATATAATATAATATAACAATATAATATTATAATATTATTTATGTTCCTATAAAAACATATTTATTGTATGGTATGGTAATTTAATAAACGGTCTCAATAATAAATATGTTATTGGTATCCCACCTTGCATTAACATTAAAGTCATTGCGTTATTATTTGCATTATTCATAACCATATTATTACTCTCCTCCTCATTATCCGAAATATATTCCTTTAATTCATCCTCCTCATCCTCCTCATCCTCCTCATTATCTTCATTATTATCCGAAATATATTCCTTTAATTCATCCTCCTCCTCTTCATCATCCTCCTCATCCTCCTCTTCATCATTATCATCATCATCATTATTATAATCATTATTATTATCATCATTATTATTATCCGAAATATATTCCTTTAATTCATCTTCATTATTATCTTCATCATTATTATCCGAAATATATTCCATTAATTCATCTTCATCATTATCTGAAATATATTCTTTTAATTCATTAATATTATCAATATTATCAATATTATCAATATTAAATAGAGATTCGGTTTCTGTTTTTAATTTTAGTCCAATACTGTCATTATTGGAATCAGACAATATAAAAGAAGGTGATGACGGGGGTGTAATTGGAATATAATTTAAATTTGGTAAATCGGGTAATAAATCAATGGCATTATTATGTGGTTGAGTAATAGGAGAAGAAAATGAACTATTATTAAATAATGACATATTACTACTTGTCAAAATATCAAAATTATAATTTTGAATTATATATTGATATTTATTATTTATTTTTTGAAGAGAAGGAGAATATATTGTTTTTTCCAATATTTTTTTAATAATAACTAAATTTTCAGTATCCTCAAAAATGTCATCTATATTATCTTTATTATTATTTGTTGTTGTGGAAATTACTTTATGTTGTTTTAATTGCATATATTTGTTGTTATTAAAATAAAATAACCAATTCATAATACTTTTATGAATTTATAAAATAAAATAAAATAAAATATGTTTTAGTTCAACATTATTAATATAAAAAAATATTTTTATATTTGTTTATATATTTTTCCCAAAATGTGTTTAATAAAAACGTTTATGAATGACAATGTAGTTCTTCAAATCTTACTTTTTTTCTAAATGTGTGTTCATTATTGATTACATATAATTTGCATAATAGTTGTTGAAACGTTTTCAATTCAGCATCCGTATTTATTGTTGAAAAGATTTTCAATTTGGGAACATAAATATTCCATTTATATTTTAGCATACTTCTCTCTTTATTATTTAAACATTTATTAAAAACATAAACATCATACACATCATTAACATCATTAACATTATTTACATCATACACATCATTAACATTATTTACATCATTAACATTATTAACATTATTAACATCATACACATTATTAACATTATTTACATTATTAACATTATTTACATTATTTACATTATTAACATTATTTACATTATTAACTTTTAATGGTATAGTCTCAGGCGTTGTTTTATGAGTAGTGAGGTTGGTATTGATGTTAGGTGTGTATTTCTCTCGTCTATATTTTATATAATAACACAAATCTAATAAATTGCATCTGTTTTGAAGTTTTTTAATATTATTCATTGTTTGATTTATATACTGAATTTTGTCAGGGGTTGTCCAATCCATTATAAATTGATGCATACAATTTGCTTCTTCAACTGACACTAAATTATAAGCAACTTCTAAACAAGCCATATTTATTATATCTACTAATCGGCGAATGGGGCTTGTAGTGTGTGTATAATATGGAATTTGCAATGTGTGGTGGCTACAATCGTCCGTATTTACTGTATATTCTCCAATATTTGCCTCATAAAATCCTTTTATTGCTCTCATTGACTCCTTATCAATTTCCGTTAAGTCTAATATGGTCATTGGTGTTTGAGATTGTGGTAATGTTTGATGATTCTTTCTAAAAATTGGTCGAATTTGAATATGATTGTTAGATGGCGAAATTGTTTTTTCATTTTCATATAATTTTTGTGCGCAATAATAATTCATTATTAACATCCAATACGATACGATTTCCATACTATCTTTTGGTTGTTCTGTAAAATGAAACATTGGTAAAAAGTTATTTTCAATTCCCGGTTCATTATTTTTTTTAAAATGAAATATTTTATGTGTAATATTTTCTAATAATTTATAATTTTCATTTGTATTTAATTCCTTTGAGTCATAAACAAAATTGCGATTTATTATTATTTTTTGATTACTAAATTTTACATCTATATTTTGAATTTGAATGTTTGTGGTGAATGATGTAGTTGGTATTGTAAATGTCATTACAAATGCGTCGGTTTGTTTATTTTCGGTAAGACTACATACTTGTTCTAATTTATTGTGCAACATTGAAATTTTATTATTTGGTAAATATATTGTTGCGACCCTATTTGATAAATGTTCTAATAATCCAAAATTATATAGAATATGGGGCACATTTGATATATATATGTTTAAAACAATTGCATCCCCTGTTTCACTGTAATAAACGCTAAATGCATCATCAAAATCGGTTGTGGTGGCTGAATCTATACTAAATATAAATGGCGGTTGTGGTTGTGGTTGTGGTTGTGGTTGTGGTTGTGGTTGTGGTTGTGGTTGTGGTTGTGGTTGTGGTTGTGGTTGTGGTTGTGGTTGTGGTTGTGGTTGTGGTTGT
>Ga0302186_10000905_pt1 | contig 25668 bp, 30 predicted proteins | sample II_Bog_E1_2_FD_198782 | JGI IMG/M metagenome (GOLD analysis project Ga0302186, IMG submission 198782) | Peat permafrost microbial communities from Stordalen Mire near Abisko, Sweden - II_Bog_E1_1 | ecosystem: Environmental > Terrestrial > Soil > Wetlands > Peat | place: Sweden: Abisko...
TAAGCAAATATGAGATATCTAAAAAACAGACCAAATTTGGTCTGGGATAATATCTCTTATATAATGTGGCCTCGATATGCAGCCTCCAACATTTTTTTTTCATCAACATTGGATAATATTTTACCTCAAGTCTTTTGAAATAAATTTTAACTAAAATAATTAAAATTAAAATTTTAGGAGTTTTACAATAGTTCTTTTATTGATGTGATCGGAAAATTAGTGACTTCTGATCGTTTCTTTGATCAGAAAAAAGATTATGATGAAAATCATCAAATTAACATAATATGTGTTCCTGATCAAATCGCAAACAAATGCAAATATATCCAATTGCTTCTTCATTTCACTAGAAGACCTCGACCATTAGTTCCTTTAGGAATTTTAAGAGCCACAAATGCCTTTGATAACGAATATCCTGTGTTTATCAGTAATCCAGATCCGGAAGCCCCTTTATTGGTATTTTCATTATGGAAATATAAATTTCTAATGAATGGATTTTATAAAATAGAAAGGAGATCAAATTTTGGTTTTGGGTAACTTAATAAAGAATTCCATTGAATTTCGAAAAACTGATGAACTTGATGATGATGAGAATGTGATTGTGCTCACTCAGCCTAAGAACAAACCGTTGATTGATATGGCGAATAAATGGTTGAATGAGGAGGATAATTTGGATGTTGAAGATGATGAGCTCATCGAGAAAATTCAACAAGAACTTCTGAACAACAAAAAAGAACGAGAAGCTTTAAGAGTTTTTTATTTTAAAAATTGAAAGATTTTTTACTTTTTTTTTGAATAGAAACAAAATGAAACGATCAGAAATTTGCTCACGGAGTATGAATTGATTGAAAAGGCGTTGGATGAGAAAATTTCCAAGAAAAAAGAAACAGAAATAAAAAAACAACAAAAATTCATTCAAAAAACCGAAGGTATTGAAATTATTAGTTGTTTGTGTTTAGTTAGGTTTTTTATGTAATAGCTGAATTCAATATAATTAATTTCGCCAAAAAGAATTCCATCTTAGATGTTAACTTCCTCTCTAAGGAATTGAAAAAGAAAAATAAAAAATCGAAATTCATTTTCACAAAATCTATGTTGAACGATAATAGTAATAGCCCAACATTGAAAAATAGTAGTAATAGTCCTCAAATAAATCAGACATGATTAATTTTTTTTTTTTGAATACGAAATCAAAGCCAAAAATTAATATTTTTCAAAACAAAAATCTTTAAATTATAAATTTATTTATATTTTGATTTTGAAATCAGATGCAATAAATTGGTTTGGCAATTTGGAATTTATTAATTTTTATTAAAAAAATATCCATTTTTTAAAGTATTTTTGTTAGAAAAAATATTTTTTATAGAAAAATTTGTTCTTACCATAATTAAGAAGGTTTATTATAATATAAACAAATTTCTTTTAATCAACCAAAAATGAATAAAGACAACGATTATTTTGACGACCATGACAAATATCCGAAAGTGGGTCTTCTCAACGAAGAAATTGTAAAAGATGACTTTGCCGATGCCAGCAAGAAAAAAGTTATTAACAATTACCAACAAATCGAGCTGTCAGACTACCAACCATTACCTGATGATTATGATAAAAATGGCACTAAACCAAGTAAATGAAGAAAATTATTCAAAATAGTTTGTTTTTCATTTGTAGCATTCAACCCTAGAAATAACAATACCAATGCTGCATTTTCTGAAGATAAAAAAAACAATAACCCTTTCAAAAATAATAATAAACCACCAACTCAAAATATGGTGTCTCCTCCCCCTCCTCCCCCTATCCAAAGACCTCAACCTCCAGTCCAGCCCATAATGCAAGCGCCGATGCCCATGATGCAACCACCGATGTATATTCTCAATCCTCAAGCACTTTTTTACCAACCACCTTCATTCCCTGGAAATTTTAATTCTATTATTCCACCTATGCAACCAAACCCAACGAATTATCACATGTAAAATAAAAAAAGTTATAATAATGTTAGATAATTGTTTTCATGGAAAGGCCGGTGACTTGTCCAAGATGTTCTCTTTATCAAGCTGTGCCAATTAATAGCAATGGGTTTATTTGCCCTAGATGCAATAATGTGATATCTGGTTATTTGTTTAAAAAACAATGAAAAATTAAAATTTTTTGCTTAGTGTTTAATCTTAACTCGCAATCGAAAATTTTGGTTTGCGACAAATGCAAGAGCAATGTCATTTATCAAGTTGGAAGTAAATGATTTTTTTAAAAATTTTTAATTTAAAAAAAAAAAAAATAGGTTCCCCTTTGATTGAATGTTCTCATTGCAAAACCATCAATTATGCTGCGATCAATGATCCAAAAAACATTTATGGTCCAAAGAAACAATGAGGAAATTTGGATAATTATAGAAAAAATAATTTGATAAGTATGAAAACATATTTTTCTTAGGTTTTGATGAAGAAAATTAATTAAAATGAAAACTTAAGCCAAATTAAAATAAGATTTTGAAATTTTATTTAAAACAAAAACAAAATTTGAAAATTTTTGTCTAATGATTAAGAAAGAAAATTTTGGACTTTTAGAAAGCACCTTAAATCCTGTGACTTTACGTTACCTAAACAGTAAATATCAGGTTAATGACAATAATGAGCTATTGGAAAAAAAGGACCTTCGTCATATGTGTGAAAATGTATTAAAATTCTTAATTAATTACGTTTATATGATAAATCAATAAAAAAGGTCATAGCTGATTTAGAATCGATTGAAAAAGATGCAGCTTTTGATTATTTGAAGGTTGAAAATGAAGTGGTAGATTTGAACGATCAAATAACACAAAGTGACTCCATTTTAGGTAAAAATCTGAACTATATAATTAAGATAATTCGTTAAATCTTGAAAATTAGAGGAACTTGAAACAATGCTTCTCTCGTTTAGAGATCATCTCAATGAAATCAAGACAGAAATGACTAGTCTTCAAGAAAGATCCTTAGAGATGAACGCTTGTCTTTCCAATAGGAAGAAGCTTCAATCCTTAATGAAGAACTTCATGGAATCAGCAGTTTTGGACCCTCAACTTATTGAAGATATTTGCAATAAGGAAATCAATGAACAATATGTTGAATATATCAAGGCTTTATGTCAGAAACTAGATTATTTGAAAAATCAGAACCTCAATGATTCTTCAACTTTTAAAGAATTAGGTAAAAAGTTTTATTAGTTAAATAGTTCTAACTTTTTCTCTAATTTTCAATTTATTTCAATAGAACCTGAATTGAATAAACTCAAAAACAAAGCCTGCGCTCGAGTGAGAAATTTCCTGATGGACAAGATAAATCTCTTAAAAAAACCCAAAACAAACATCCAGATTATGCAGAAAAACGTGCTCTTGAAATATAAGATCTTCACGCAATTTTTGAAGGAGAACTATTTAGAAATCTACATCGAGCTATGCAACATATATTCAGACATTATGGGCAGGTTCTATTTCACAAACTTCAAAACCTACACCAGTGAAATTTACAAGCTATACATCGACCTTTATAATAAATATGACCTTCTTATAATTGACAACCCGCAATTTATGAGAACGATGCTCATTACAAGAGGCACCAATTACACTCAAAACAACAAGTCGATTTTCACCTTGATGAACAGAGAAGAAGCTTTGGGCAATATTGATGCAGATCCGATTATTTATCATGTCGCCAACCAAGCTAATCAAAGATTTTTCATTGAACATATCTTCAAATCCTTGAATAAGCTGTTGCTGGATAGTGTGGAGTCAGAATTTTATTTTACTTTGGATTTCTTCAATCTGAAAAATGATCAAAATAAAGTGGTTTTTGGAGGGGTTTTCAAGCTGACGATCAACTTCACCACCGAAACCATAAAAAACCTTATCAATAGCAGTTTTGATTGTGTTGGACTTCTGCTTATTATTCTGATCAATGAAAAAAACAAGAAGAACTTCAATGCAAAAGGACTGAACCTTTTGGATTTCTACTTCGAACAGATTAATATCACAGTTTGGCCTCGTTTCGAAGCAATTTTTGAGCTTCATCTCAACAGCCTGAAGCTAATCACAGCAAAATCATTTAAAATTTTGGAAAAAACTTTAGGACCCAAGATCATTGTAAGCAGATATGTTGGTAATGATAGTTCTTATTATTTTTTTTTTTTTTTTATAACATTAAATTTAAAAACATTCATTTTATTTCAAGAAAAGGTTTTTTTTTGTTGTTGTTGCAACATATGCAATACATGGTTTTTTCAATGTTTTTTAATTCTGTTTATTATTTTATAATTGAAAAATAAAATCTTTTTTAACTAGATTTGGCTCTTGCTCTTTACAAATTATATTCCTTCTTCGAAGATAACAAAATGCTTCTGAGTAGAATCATTCAATTACGAAACAGTTTTTTCGATTTGATCAAGAGATCTAGTGACGAAATACTTGTAGAAAAGGAAAAAAATATCTACTTGATCAATGCGTTCGATATGATTTGGTCCTCCTTCAGTTCAGTGCAAGTCGCCTTTGAAAAAAAGGAGTTCGAAAATGATCTAGTGACTTTGGAAACACGCACCAACAATTATATAGATCATTTGGTGGAATCCTATATGAAGGAATTCTTTTTGAATTTGGTGGATTTTGTGAAAAAATACGCAAGAGAAGATAATGAAGCGGAATTGAAGAAACTCAATTCAGGGGCTGAAAATTTGGGAGATGTGTTTGTGGAGAATAATCCTCATACTAAATTAAATGAGAATTCGCAAATCAATTTTAAATTGATTGAAAATATTAATGCCGAATTGAATGATTCTTGGATCAAAAGAATTGAGGCTGTGAAGGGAGAAATTGAGAAGATTTTCGGAGGGACGAATGCCTTAAAATTGGTAATAAAAAAATTTCTAACGAATTTTCTAGCCTATTACAACACATTCTTCAAATATGTCAAAAGCTTCTACCCGGGCTTTAGCAGCTCGATGATTCCCGTGCATCAAATTATGAAGGAAATCAAAAATAACATGAAAAAATATAATATTTCCTAAAGAAATTAAGAAAAAATGACTTTATAAAGGACAATCTTTTGTGGAATTAAAAAAAAACTTGAGTTTATTTTTATATTTTTTATTAAATTTCAAAGCTTTTTAATATTACAATTTAATTTTTTTCAAATTATTTAATAAAATATTTTACATATGAGATTTGAATTGTTTTTTTAAAATTTAATTATGTAAAATTGGTTTGTTGTAGACTTGATTTTTTTTTTAATTATCAACAATTTATTGTTAAAAAATAAATTTGCTTTTTATTGATTTAAAATGACCAAATTTAAATTTCAATTTTAAAGTCTTTTCATTTTATTTTCTTGCTATTATTTATTATTTTTGTGTTTGAAGTTCAAGCCAAATCTTCTTCAATGTTGACATCATCTCCATTGTATTGGCTGTTGATATATGATTTATACATATCTTGTAAAACTTTCTCGTCATCATTTTCTTCCTTAAAACTGCTAATTGATTTTTTGACCTTCTTAAATCTCATATCTTCTCCTCCAATATTACTTTCTTCTGATATTTGTTGTTGTGGCATTTCTTGTTGATCTTGTTGTTGAACTTGTAGTTGAGATTGTTCTGTGTTTTCACTAATATTATTATTTTCATTTGGAATTTCTGAATTTTGATTGTCATTTGTTTGATAAGAATCTACTTGATCAAGAGAATTACTACCTGCATTCGGATTTTGATAATTTGTCTGAACATCATTTGTTCCTACATTCTGATTTGGATAATTGGTCGGAACATCATTATTGTTCTCAACATTTTGTATTTCAGGATAACTAATTTGATTGTTCATTAACTTTTGAAAATGATTTGGAGCATTGTTGTTTATTATCTGTTCATTATTATAGTTATTATCATAATTATTTGAGGATGAAAAAGTAGTCCCTCCAGATTTTCCAGGAGAAGCGATGTACCCTCCGAAATATTGTCTTTCTCTTGGAGCCTTTATTATGACAGGATCTTCGAACACTGAAACTTCTAAAAATCAAAAAAGAAATTAATTCTTCGAAATTTTATCAAACCTTGGTTTTTCGCCAACGAAGTTGGTATAGACATTCTCCTGATCTCCACAAAACCATCAGATCTGGTATTTTCAAGAGGAAGGGGAGTTGGGGAAGGAAGAGAATCCATTTTTATTTTTTCTGTTGATCCTCGAACCTCACTAGGCAGACGATCAACCATTTTAGGACTTTCGGAGTATTGGTAATTACCTTCTTCTGAGGTATTTTTTAGGGAAATCAATCTTTCCGTCAAAGGAGTTAAAGGAGTAGAAGAAGAATTTTGATGGTTTGATTCGTTTTTAAGAGAAGTAACTATTTGATCATTATTGTTTTTATTCAAAAGGTTATCTTGATCCAGATTCGAATCATTTTTGAGTAAATCTTGGGTTTGAAGATTGTTTGAAAAGTTTTGATTAGGAGAGGGTTCTATTTTCTCTTCAACGTTGTGATTAATGCCTTTTATGGATTCTAAATGATTTTCTGGAAGTGTGGGCATCTTTTGTAAAGGATCTTGTTTTTTCACATTAATGATTTTTTCTGCATTATTACTGTCATTTTGCTTATTTAGAACCAAATTCGAGGCTTGTTTATCATTTAATAAATTTTCAAAAGGTTTAGGAGATTCTGGTTTGAATTTTGATGGAAGGGGTGCTTTCAATTGTTCTTGAACATTGCTAATTTTTTTCATGGATTCATCTTTTTTTTCATTAATATTAATGAGACTATCTATTTTTTTGGGTAAAAATGATGGATTTTCAATTTTTAGATTATCCAAAGGCTTGATCTTGTTCTCTTGTTTTGTTGTTTCTGATGCTTGCTTTAAATCTTCTGGAGGCTTAATTGCTAAAGAGTCGTTAATTGTTGCTGAAACCACAAGTTTATGATTGTCACTTTCTTCAACTGGAGGAAAAGACGAGTTTTGATCTTTTATGGTCAGAGAATTTAATTTGAGACTTGGTTCAGTTAATTCTTTTTCCGAAGAGAGCTCTTTTTTGATAGAATTTTCAATAATGGCATTATTTTTTGGAATTTCATTGATATTTTGAGGATTTTCATTATTAAATTCACTTTTCTCTGGTTTATTCGTCTCAAACAAATTAGAAATCACAGGTTTTGCTTGAGGAAGATCTTCAGTTTTCTTGGGTTTATTGATCTCATTCAAATTTGTTAATAATTCTTTCGGTTTGGGAAGATCTTCTCTTTTTTCTAGCTTGTTTATCTCATTCAAATGTGACAAAATTTGTTTTGGTTCAGGGAGATGTTCACTTTTCTTATCATTTGATATCCCTTCTTTTGTCTGGAGTGGATCTTCCAGTTTAGGTATTTCTTCTTTTGGTTGGGATGGATCTTCCAACTTAAGAATATCTTCATTACTAAAGTCATTCTTGAACTCATCATTCAAATTTTCAAAGGACACTCCTTCAAGGCTTTCTTCCTTTTCCTGGGTTTTTTTGTACCTCAAAGTGGTATTTGGCTCTTTTTCAACTTTTTTCTCTTCGTTGGTCGAAATGTTTTCTGAAAAAAGGGTAGAAGTCGATTCTTTTTTGTTGTTCTCTGACAAATTCACAATGGGAATGGAAGGTTCTTTTTCAGCAATTTTGATCATCTCTGTGATTTTTGGTGTTGGTTTTGTTTTTTCTAAAGAATGTTTTTCACTTAAGGAATTTTGATTGTCCGATAGGTTCTTCTCATTGAGGGTTGGAATAGTTGAATTTTGCTTATCTGTCTTCGTTTCAAGGATTTTTGGAATGGATTTTGCGGATTTTTCAGAGGATAATAGACTTGTTGTTTCATTTTTCTTTGCAATAGTCTCAGGTTTAGATATCTCCAAATTAGAAGCATTCGTTTGTTTTGTTAAGTTTGAATCTTCCACTGCTGATTTTTTGTCTTTTTCCTTCATTTTTGTTGAGTTGGTTTCATTTTGGGTGCTTTTGCCTTTATTTTCATTGTTCAGATTTTTCTCTTCGAGTGGTTTTTTGAGTTTATCAGAATTTGTTTCTAATAAATTGGATTGATCAGAAATCATTTCATTCAGTTTTTGAATTTCATCGGATATGATTGGAGATTCTTCTGATTTTTTATCATTCATGGAATTATTGGCTTCGATTTTTTTCTCAATATTATCAGATTTGTTTTGCTTCAATTTTTCTTTATTTTTATTGATGTTTTCTTTCGAGGAACCATCATTATTTTCCTTAAAATCACTTGAATTAGTGATTTTTTTGTCATTTTTTTCTGGGTTCAAGAACAGGATCAATATTTCGCTTGTGTTGCTTCCATTTGAAGAATTATTCATGAATAGACTCGTTATATCTGTAAGCGTATTGTTTTCGGCCTTAGTCGCTATAAATTTCTCCACTTCGCTAATATTTTCACAAGGTAAATTCACCATTTCAACATTGATCGTTAGATTCACAAACTCTACCTTTTGAGAATCATTAGTGGTGATATTCTGTGTATTATGAGACTCATTCTTTTCTTTTTTTAACATAAATATGGCAGTTTCCTCTGATTTGCTAGAATTATTCAAAGTGGCATTAATATCATTGATTTTCACTTCTTGCATTATAAACCTTTGGTCAGAAGAATATTCTTTGATCTTCATTTTATCATCATAAACATTACCCAAAAGTCCAGATTTGGGATTGGTAAGGGAAAGGTTATAGGATTCAAAGAGTTCTTTCTTTTTGTTGAGTGCTTTTCTTTTGGAAATTAAAAGGATTTCATCATCGCCTAATTTTTCCAAATCGATCATGATTTTTCGATCAAAGTCCTTGGTGGATTGGTCCCTTCCATCGATACTAAGGAAAGATATGGAATTTTGATTGGGTTTTAGGACGTAGGATGAGCTGAAGAGGAATAGAACGTGAAGAAAAACTAGGAAAATTAGCTTCATTTCAAGTTTTAATAAATGAAAAATTTTATTAAAATGTAATAAATTTCTTATTTTCAAATAAAATTCTTTTTGAGATTAATAAGCATTCATAGAGTTAATATGAAAATTTTTTTTAGTTAGAAAATATTTATAGATATTTTTGTGTTTTTTTTTTGTCTATTTACCGTAAGTAAAATTTATTCATTTATTTGATTTGTTTTATTTTATCCATTAAGGTTTTGCTTTATTTATAGTTGTTTTGAGTATTTCCGGTTTCAGCTCAACCATTTTTGACTTTTCAATCTCATGAGCCATTCGGCCAGCAATTGCTTTATTCACTGCCACATTCTGATTAAAAATCCTCACTGGATCCTTTCTCATCATTTTTTCCAATTCCAAAGGCATATAAATGTCTAAAAATTCTTCAATACTTAAAAATCCACCTCCAACTCTGACTAAAATTTCCATTAATAAGTAAAATATCTTTTATAAGGGAAGAAACTGTTGATTTTGTCCTGATGAATCGCAACATAAATTTTTCTTGTGCCGAAATTATAAACTCCTTCGCCCTCACGAATGAACAATATTTTCAATTTATTTTCAGGAGAATGTAATCGGTTTATGTATTGAGCCAACAAACCATCAATAGGATCATCTTTGATAGGGACGTAATCACCGACAGTTCTCATTTCTAAGATCACTTTTTTCAAATTGTTGCAGTACTTTTTCCAAAAAAAAACATTATTTTTTCAATTTTTATCATGAAAGAAATTACTTCATCTTTTTCTTCATTGACCTTTTTCAATTTTTGGATGAATTTACTGTTCTCTAACAATTTATCATCAATATTTAACAATTGGTCTGTTAATTCATCAACTGATTTTTTCAAAAGTTCACGATCAATTGTCAATCTTTCAATCTAAAGATTAATTTTTTTAATGATAATTGCAGAATTAAAAAAAAACTTTTTCATTTGCAAATTCATATTGTTTATGAACATCGCCTTTCAGACATAATAATTGTTCTAAGGTAGAAACTGACGTTTTCAATTCTGAGTTTTCCTTCTTCAATTCTTCATTTATATTATTAATTAATAGTTAAAGTATTTCATTACTTGCTATAGCTTCTTCATTATTATTGAGGTTATCTTCCAAAACAGTGGTTTGCTTTTTTAATGTCACAATATTATCATGTAATTTTTTCTCTTTGTTAGATCCGACTTTTGTTGATGTCAATAAGTCTGATTTAATATTATCGACTGACATTGTGAGACTATTTAATTATCATTTTATTTGTAATTTTTTTAAAATTTTAAATTTTTAATGCTACTTTTCTATGTGGGTTCGCCTGTTTTCAAGTTCTTTTGATAAATACATGTTATGATCAGTTAGATTTTTCACAAGGATTTCATTGCTCTGTAAAATGATCAATTTTTTTTGAAGAGTTTCGAGTTCATTTTGCTTTTCTTTGACACGATGAGACTCCTCATTTAATTGGTTTTGAAGAGAGTTTATTTCAGTCATAAGTTTCCCCTTTATCAAATCATAATTTATAAATTTTTTTATAAAGATATAAAATTACATTTTCATTATAAAGAGTCTGCTTTTGATATTCTCCATCATTAATCGCTAATGCCAATTCCTTCATTTTCTATTTTTTAAAAACATTATTTTATCAATAAAAATTATAAAAAAAACCAAAGTTATAGAATTTTGGAAATCAATGAATTTTTTTTCAGCTGCGGCAAGTTGACTCTTCAAAAATTCATTTTCCGCTTTGTTTTCATGAAATCCTTGAGTGTTTTTTAGTAAAATTTCATGGATTTCTGTATTTTCTCTTGTGACTTCAGGAGTTGCAATGAGACTTTTGCTCCTTCAAAACTAGTAAAATTTAATATATTTAATGTTTTCAACTGATCAGTGTTTAAATTTTCAATGTATTCTGTCTTTTGCCTGATAATTTTATTGTAATTATGATGGATATTTTGTGTTTCTTTTTTCAGTTCTTCAGTTGTTTCTTTGATGGTTTGTTGAAGTTCCTTTCTTGCATCTTCGCTTTTTTTTAATTCCAATTTGAGTAATTCATTTTCCTTTTTCACACTGCCATAATCCTTGAGGAATATTAATTTATTTCATATTTCTATTTCTTTTCTAACCTTCAATTTCATATCAAGGGAATAAATTATCATCTTCAGGTAATCATTTTGATTTTTATAAGCATTTGAATGCTTCCAAAGCTCATTCTCCAATAAAACAGAATAGTCCGTTTTATTCCTGTTTTGGGGACTAAGAAGCCTTGTTTTACTTCCGCTCATCTTATCATAAGATCGATTATTGACTGAGGTGCTGAGATCGTTTTTGAATTTTTTCTTAAGCGATTCAGGTGATAATTGAAAACTTTCCTTATAGTCTTTTCCTCCTCTTTAAAAAAAATAAATTAAAAAAATGCAATTACATATAGATAAAAATCAGCCCCCCCCCCCCCCAAAAAAAAAGAAATTTTATATGCATCAGTACGCATCTTGTTTTTCTCCAAATGAATCGTTCAAAACTCCATCTGGTTTTTTTTCTTCCTCCTCATTACATACCTTCGTTAAATACACGCATTCATTTATTTTGTTCATATCCTCTTCCAATTTGTTCTGTTGGTTATCAACATGCTTGTTCACCACTTCATTTACGATGGTGTCTAAAATTATTGGACTTGCTTTCATTTTTTTCTTCGGGGTGCCTGTGTTCACTCTGGCTTGTGAGTTCTGCGTTTTCAGCTTTCCCGCGCTATTTATTGAATTGTTAATGATTGATCCTGAGCCTGGCGTTATGGAATTATTGAGATGGGAGCCTGATCCTGGAGATAAAGCTCTTGATAAATGAGTGGGATTAGTGGTAATGTTCAATTGTTTTTTTTCTTCGCTTGCTTTTTGAGGTGTTGTGGATTTGTTTAAAGTGATTCTTTCTGAAGAATATAATTTATTCTCATTGGAAACTAGTTCAGGATCAAAAGAACGTTGTTTTTCTGGAGTTTGTTGGATGGGAGTGTTTTTTTTCCTGAAGTATTGCTTGTTCAAAATAACAAAGAAATATTTCCCTTTGATTTCAATTGGCTTCTTATCCTCACTTGTAGTTTTCAGGACGAATTCTTCTTCAAGCTCAAAAAAGAACATTTTTTTTTAAATTAACTTCAAACTAAAAACCTCAAGTTCATCGCTGGTTTCGATTTCTGGAGGGATTTTTATCTCAAGTTTAGCGATTTGTCTCGATTTATTTTCTATAAGGATCTCACAACGATAAGTATCATCTAAACTCATGATATCAAAGGTCATAGCTTCTTTCAAGGGCAACTAAGCGAAATTTCATTAAGTTATTTTGAAATATAATAAAATTACTTTTGCGGTGATAATCTGTTTTCCAAGGGAAACCTTACATTCAACATCAGATTTGAAATATTCTGATTGAAATGTGTGTTATTTAGATTTAGTTTTTAGGTTTTTTCATTACTTTCTAAATTTAGATCTTTTATGGCAAGCACCACTTTGTAATTAGACTCCAAAGATTGCTGTTTTTTCATAATATTTAAAAGTCTTCGACTTCTTCAAATAATAAATTTAATAATAAAAAAATAATTTATTTCGGTTCTTTTTAAAATTTCGAATTTATTTTAACCCAAAAAAATGAATCTAGTTATAAAAATCTCAAGAAACTTTTCATTCACATACCCATGTCCAAGAAAACTTCGTGAAATAATGAAACTCTCCTTAATAGAAAGAGAAAACAAAGATCAAATTTCAATCATTTGGCAAAATTACCATAAACTTAAATTAGACAACATAGCCGATACCTTGCTTAGGAAGGAATATGAATTCCTATTAGAAAAGCACAATTTTTAACTAGAATTGATTTTGATTATAATTCGAATTTGTTATTAGAACCAAAGAATGTCCATTGTTCCTTTGCCCAATCAAAAGAGAAGGAGGTTTCTTTAATCTGATAGGACAAAATCAACGAAAATCTTTTGTAAAAACAAATTTCATTTATAACCGCTGAGAGGAAATCCCAGCTTTTTACATTTTTGGAAGATTACAAGTTGAAAGGTGCTCATGCGATTCCTTATTTAATAATAACGATGTTTGATGAGTTGCTTTTAAAAAAAGGCATTTAAACTACTCTATTATTAATAATTATTTCATTTATTAATTTAGAAATCGCTTTAGTCAGAGGGGATATTGTCGATATGAGGGTCAGTAAAAAAGAAGCAGAAACAATTTGGAGCATGACGAAGAGTTTATATTTAGAACCACATTTATATGACGAATTCGTGGTGAATTTTAATCATAGACCAGATCGATTTGATTTCGAAAAGTTCAAAAAACAGTTTGACTTATCATAAAATTCAACTATTCATTAAAATTAGATAGAATTCTTTCTAAATTAATTTTTTTAATTAAGAAACACCTAATTCAATAATTAAAAATTACAACAAAGTGTTCTTGTCTGAATAAGTCCTTATGGTGATTTCTTGATCGATTCTCTTTATTTTTATTCTATCATAGAACCAAACCGTGAAATAATGATGCAAAATCAACAGAACCACTAAAATTATAACACAAACATAACTCATAACATCAACCCATGTGATCGGAGGGTAAATGTTTTGCACATTCAATGTATAAGCCATATTTAATACTCCATAACAAACAGCAAAACATGCTGTGAAAATGAAATGATGTTTAAAAATTTGGATTTGGTTGAAAATGTTGTCCATCCATAAAAACAAAAAGCCCAAAAAATGGATGCATATATCGTTGAAAAGCCAGGTTCCGAAATCCGAATCGTTCTTATGCGTGTCGTAATCGATATAAAACAAAGCTGTCCAATAAAACAAAACTATGCAAAACTCCACGGTCAAAACCACCTCGAATAGAATATGAGCCAACTTCCAAAGGATAGAAGTTTTATTCTTCACAAAGAAAAATTCAACATTCACTACAAAAAAGAAGAGAAAGCCTGAAAAAAAACCCCAATTAGTCAGAAACAGGAAATAAGTCCATGACATATCACTGAACATCCAAATTATTATGGCGAGGAAAAAGCACATTACGAGGAAACGAAATACAATGAGGGACTTTTCTTCTATAAAAATAGATTTGTGGATCACATAAGGGGGATTGTGATGACGCCAGATCAAAACGGAGACTGTTCGATGTTTGGGTTCTGAATGTTCATTGTATTCCATTTTTTAAAATTTTTGAAATCTTTTTTTTTCTGATTAAGTGTTTTTTTTTTAATTTTTGACTTTCATATTTTATAATATAAGCTCGTGTTAATAGAAAATGATCCACAAGCTTGGCATAAATTATAATATAATTTAGAAGTCCCATCCTCAACATCAAAATAAAAAAACAATGATAGTTTCATGTCATCTGCATCACTACACCTGCATTTTTCAGTTTTTCTTTCTTGGAACGTCCATATTTTTGAGATGTAGCCAGTTGGTAGCTTCAATAATTCATCATAGACAATAGGAATGTCCTTTTTTTTTATAAGGAATATCCATTGTTGCGCACTGCAATCTTTGGTGTCTAAGGAGCATTCACCTGCCTCTTTATGTTCTGATTTACATAATTTGTAGTTTTGAATCAGCTGAGAGACCACTTTAATTAAGGAAGGAGTCAAAACAGCAAATCCATCTGAAACACTCTTATCTAATTGTGTGGAATCCATTTTACTTGTAATTATTAAGAAAGCAAGATCATAAATGAAAACATCGTTCAAAATTTTAAAAAAGCTATATTTTGTTTAGGTATAAAAATTTAAATAAATTATTCAATTTTTTTTCTGCTATTGGAATTATAATTCACTCTTTTTTTTTTGGATAATGACCCCATCAAAAAGTAAATTTATTGTTCTTCCTTCTATATATCAAGTAAAAAGAAAAAACAAAACATTTATTTTAATCAAAATAACTCAATGGTTTTTCCCTCTCACCTTTTCCCTCAACTTCTTATCATTTCTCTGGAAAACCTCCATTTTCTCCTTTGTCTTCTGAGCTTCTTCCAAGTCATGGCTTCTCCATACAATTAAATCTTCTCTATATAAACAATCACTTGGTAGAGGCTTTTCTTCATATTCTAATTGATAAGCAATATAATCATTTCTTTCCCAATATTTCTTTCCTTTGATTTCCATATAATCATGCCAAATCCCTTCACAAACGCTGATTTCTGAATTATTGATCACATCTTCTTTAAAATTGATGCCTGTGTATTTTTTAATTAATAACCCTTTCATCATTTTATCAATTCCTGCCTCTTTCATTTCATAAACTACTCCTTTGAAATAATCATTAGCCGTTTTCTGTTTCGATAACAAGCCTGAAATCATGCCTTTTTTATCAGGATTGAACGCTAATTCCATCGCCAATCTTTCTTTTGCATCAAAAACCCATACTTTCCCCTCATAATTCACCACTCTGGAACCAAAAGCCAAGCCAGAAACCACACAAGGAGGAAACGTGAAATAAATTCTCTTTTCATTTTCTGTTCGTTCGTTAAAAATCACTTGTCCTAAGCCCAATTGTTTCCCAGTGACGGTATTGGGATTCATTGACGCTGCGATTTCGAAATTTCCTTGGATTTTGAAATGGTGCCCCAACATATAAAATGATGATATTGGTGGATGATGTGAAATCTGCTCACAAGATATTGGACATCCCCTGATCCAGCCTTGGAAAGTCTCTCCCAAAATAGGGTTGAAAGGCTTTTTTTGACTAATGCTCATATGGAGACTTGAAAGAATAAAGCATACGACTTGATAAATATGATAAAGGCCTGGTCTTTCAAAATCTGAGGATTTGGGGTCTAAATTCTTCGGGTGGGGCTCAAGGAAATAAGGAGCATAAGTATAAGAATAAGCAATTCTTTCAAGAAAGGACTTAGTATCGAAAAGATCTACTGGTAATGAAATGTTGATGACTGATTTCCCTTGAATCAGATTAGAGCCTAATCTTTTAATTAAATAGGTGAGGACTTTCCCTTGGACTTCCAATTCTTTCTTGTTATACCATAGCATGCCTCCTTCTTTGGCTCTAGACCAGTCTTTATTTATTGCGTAATGGCCTCCATTTTCCTGATCAATTGGTTGAAGGTGTGTTTGATCTTCTGATATATTCATTGGATAAAGTTTATAATGATGCTTTAGGGTTTGAATAGTATGCTGATTTGTTCTTAATAATTCAAGGAGAGTCGCTGAGCTTTGAAGTCCTAGAGGTGAATATGGTTTTTTCGGAAGGATTTTATCAACAGATGTCGATTTGGATTCTTCTTCTTCTTCTTTTATGGTTTCTTCATTATGGGGAGGATTCTCCATGAGCGATTTTTCTATAACTGAGCTTTTATTTTTAGAGGGTTCATTCATTGGTTTCTCAGTTGAGCTTTGTCTTTGAGGGTGATCATCGTTGATTCTTTCAAACAAGAGCTCATAATCTTGAGTTTTAGCTTCTTTAAATAGTTGACTTCCCATATTATTATTATTTTTCATATTTTCAGGAAAAATCGTTTGAGATTTCAAGAAGGTGTATCTCCCAAATAGCTCTTGTTTTGAGTTATGAGAAGAAAAAGATCGATGTGCGAGAAAATTGTCAAGGTTCGCGAATTGAGATAAATATTTGACGGTGAGATCCTTGTTTTGGTTTTTAGTTAAAATAAGGCCTTGATTGTCAATTTGCGTCCATAAAATCAATAGATGACTCTTAGAGTTATTGGGATGAGGTAAAATCGCCATGATGCTATAATTTATAATACCTAAAGTCTCCCAAATTCCAAGGCCACTTGATTGAGATTCTGGCACTGATTTATCAATTATTAAGAACCGAGTCATATTTAGCATAGGAATCATAGTTCGTGAATAATGGAAGCTTCTTGATTTATAGAACGAAAGGTTGAAATCTCTTCTTTCGTGGACTATGACACTATTTAACCCTTCAATTATCTGAACCACCTTATAATCTAATATATTATTGTTCCAATTCCTGTAATTATTTTGATCAGTGAAACAGCTTATAATCGTCACAAGATCATAATTTAATGTGACAAACACTTTAAAAGTCAATGGCTCAGTGTCATGTTGTAAAAGTCTCATATTCCCTGAACTTTGAACCAGATGAAAACCAATTTCTTTAGTGAGCTCATTAATGGTAACCTTCCCCAAAAGACCTTCAATTATAGGGGGATATTTAGATTTGTTCGCTCTTAAATCCTCAAGTTCCTGGGGTTCATCAAAAGATTGGCCGGCTTCTTCCTCAGTTTCCTTAATTGATTTAAATAAAATGTTATTATTTCTAACATTTTGGTGCGATTCATTGAGTTTCGGACTATCCATATCCTTGGTTAAAATTGTGCTGAAAAACAATTCTTTATTATTCGATTTTTGACGATCCTCTTCATTACCGAGGATTTCTATTGGATTTAAAGTGCCTTTGGGGGTTTGGAATCTTATCACACTTTCCATTTTGGGTTTTCCTTTCGTGCTTCTAAAAGGAAACATTTCAGGATCTGAAACGTCATCGGGGTCAGAATTTAATGTTTTATTCCTTTGTTTCTTGTTGCGCACTCTCCTCATATCATTGTCGCTCTTAAATCCTTCATAGTCTTCATCATCTTTCGGAACATCATCGATGCTCTCATCTGAGCTACTTTTGTTGAGTTCAGGTTTAATATGGGATTGATTATTTTGATTACCATTGATATGGGTATTGTCTATATATGTGTAATTAATAAAAAATATATTTTTTATTAAAAAATTGCCCAATAAATAAAAAAACCTCAAAAAAAAAATTTAAATGAAGTAAATTAAAAAACTCATTTATTTACCTTCAGGGTTAATGACTTTTCTAAATTCCTCATACCACTCCTTCACCAAATTTTCCTGTTCTCCCCCCAAATTGTAACATTTTGGTTTTATATTCTGTGTGAACAGACTGAAACAAAATTTCCCTTTACTCTTACCAATCCATCTAATGGCGAATCCATCCAATTTGAGTTCCTTTTCCGGAGTCAGGTTCTTGATCTCCTTAAATATCAAAAGCATTTTACTGTTATATTCAAGAACCATAAATTTATGATTCCATGATTTCAAAGTCCCAGGGTATTTTATTTGCAAAATGCCTTTCTTAGCGTTCGGACTAGTTATGAGATTTTGCAGTTCTGGAACTATTGGAATTACGGCTTTTATATAAATATCCAATTTCATCTCGAGTCCCATATTCATCAAGTTTGAATACTCCTCGTAAATGGGCTCTTTGATGAATTCTGCTTCGAAATCTTTAGGTAAAGCGCATTTTTTCAAAAGGAAGAACTCTTTCAATTCAACAGGCACTTCTTTATTATTAATTTGAGTGAAAAGATGGTCGGAACTGAAAATGCTATTGGCTAAAAATAGCAATTTTTGCTTAATTAATTCAGGAAGCTTGGATTGGACTTTGGGACTGGAAGCAAGATTGAAGGCCTCATGGAAGTTTTTCAAAATGTCAAGAGGGAGTTGAGGGAATTGGATGCGAGATTTTGAAAGTTCTGAAATGCGGTCTTTTTCCATAGTTTTTAGTCGGAATTTAAAATGAATAAAATTATGCTGAAATTTAAGATATAAATAGGAATTTTGTTAAAAAAAAGCAGGGAAATTAAATTATAATGGAAGTAATTTTGTAGTGTGAGAGTTTCCTGGGAATTTTTTTTATTTCTAAAAATCAGAAAATTTTAGTGCAAAAATTGAAATTTTACTATCAATAATTTTTTAAATAATAAACATATTTATTTGTATATTTTTCAAGCAAATGTAAAGTATATTTATGTTAGTGATTTTGTAATTAACAAATTAAAAATACATTTTTAAGTCGGTATTGCCTTTCCTGGGATTTCCTAGGATTGTTAAAAATCCTATTATTATTTTTTTTTTCCTAGGATTTTCCGAACGAAAATGTTTTGAAAAAAAAATCTTGAGTTCATATTTTCAAAAAATAGAGACTTAATTTTCTTTATTTCATTCCTTTATTCTTTTTAGTGGGAAATTGCCTTATCCCATGAGGAAAATGAAGAATTTGATGGGAAATATGGAAGAGAACTCAAGAATACATGAGAAAAACGCGAATCTCTAAAATTAATCAGGTTTTTTAAAACAATATGTATTTTTTTTGTGTCAAAAAAAGTCAACATTAATTTAAGATTATTTTATTTTGCAATTCGAGCATTCGGCTCCACACTGCAACATCCAATGCAGCCATTGATTCTTCAAATTCTTTGGAGTCTACCATTTTCAGTAATTGTTCATCCTTTTTGTGTGAAAGTTCAGTTTTTTCCTGATCGAGACTCTTGATTTCTTTATTTTTTTCGACGATTTCGTCATTGATTTTTTTAATTTCATGCTCTTTTTTTTAAATTTCCTCCTCAATTTTTCTAATTTCTTCCTCCAAAATTTTGAGGTCTACTATCTTTTGTTTAACCTCTTCGGCGTTTTTTGTCACCCCAAGCAGTTGGTCTTTTAATAAGTTCATCTGCATCATTTTGTCTTCTTTTTCCAACATTTTGTCGATCCTTTGGTCTTTTAATGAGTTCACCAACATTCCCAGTTTGCTTTCCAACATTCCCACAAGATGGTTGTGCAATTTTGGCATCTTTGCAAAACACTCCTTCCTAATCTCAGCTTCTTCCAACATTTTTCTTTGATGTACATAAATAGCGAAAAAAACACAATTTCCCATCTTTAAGTTTAAAACTTCATTTTCAACTCATTGATATGGGGTTTCGTTGCGTGTTTATCTCCATTGAAAAGGAAAATAAAGACATCAGGATTATTATAATTATAATATTTACAAAATTCGTTGATTTGATGACTGGTTTGATATTTCGCTTTCGTTATATTATCTTCTATAGTTTTTTCGCCTCCTAAAATTTTAGCTTCAAACAAAACATTGCCAAAAATTTTCTAGTCAACTTTGGGATCCAATTCCGTGTTGTTTTGCACGATAAACTTGATCTTGAAATAAATATTTTAAAAAAGAGTAACCAGACTTATCGGTTTTTTTAGGAAAAAATGGCCATCTGGGGGATAATGCCATTCTTCAGTGGTATAACGTGTGATTGAGTCAGTTGGAATGATTGAAAATAAACTGTGAAAAGCCATGGCAAAACCAACTCCAGACTCAGAGGTATTTATTGAAGAAGTGCTCTTCATTGAAAACGAAAAATTTTGAAAAATTTAAATTTAATTGTAGAAAGAAAAAAAAACGCATTTATTTATATTCAAAGACTCCAAAATGCTATTATTTTTCGTGAAATCATTTTTCATAAATTTAGTATTAAAATTTAAAAAAACAAGGAAAAAATTAAATGTTTTAAAATAAAAGTGGGAAATTTTTTTTTTTTTTTTTTGAGGTCTCAAATTATTTATTTTAATTAAATAAAAAAAATTCCGAATCCGGGAATTGAACCCGGGCCCGAAGCGTGAGAGGCTCCTATCCTAACCAACTAGACTAATTCGGATTAATACTTATCCCTCCAATTCAATAGCCTAAGAATACCCACACATTGCAAAATTTCGTTATTATGAATTTATCGTTATGGGGCTTCGACCATAGTCCCAAATCTTCTAAAAGTCGCCTCAGTTCCGTACGCAAAGATTTGGAAAAAAAGGCCACCAATTCCCCAAAGTGCAAAAGTCCTATGAAAAGTCCCTATCGAACTATGTCTATTAATAGGCTGAATTCTGGTGGTTTTAGTGAATTTGTGATGAGCAACCTCTCTAATAATAATCATAATAACAGCTCTTTCAAGATGATTAAAGCTGAATCCACCAATGAAGAATTAAAAACTCCGAGAGTAAATGTCCGAATTAGGCCTTTATTGTTCAATGAATTGGAAAGGGTTGTTGAGGAAAAAGGAATGGATATTATGAATTATGTGAATGAAAGCTCGTTGGTGCTGGATAAAGAATCAGAAAGCTTTAAAATGGAAAAAGTCTTCAATTCCAACATCTCTCAAAGCAAATTTTATGAAGAATTTGTGAAAGAAAGTGTTTCAGAAGTAATTGCTTTGGGAGAAACGAGAGCATTTATATTTTTTGGTGAAAAGGGAACTGGAAAAACTTACAGTTTGTTAGGAGGCTTAAGCGAAAGTGAGAGTTTTGGGGCATTGGTAAGAGCTACAAGGGAAATTTTTTCATATTTTGAGACGACAAAAATTGAGGCTGGAGTTCATATGAGTATTAGTGAAATCGATGTTGAGGAAGAACGAGAAAAAGTGAAGCTTTCAAAGCTGACCATATTAAATTATGCCCATTTTTTTGAGATTATCAACTTTTACAATGAAAGCATTCAAAGAGAAAACTCTTGCATTTCTCTTGAAGTGATTAGAAAAAGCGAATTAGATAATTTAATGGGGAAATTGCTATTTGTCAAATTGAATGGAAATGATGAGTTTAGAAACTTGATGATTCTTGAAAAAAATCGAGGGTTTATCGCGAGAAATTTCCTGAATTTAACAAGTGCAGTTAATATATTATTAACATGTTCTGGTTATTCTGAAAGCATAGACCAAACTAAATTATCTTTGAATTTGGCTGAAAAATACAAAAGGAAGAGAAAATGCTTGAAAAATGAAAAAAACGATGAAAAAGACAAAAAAATCAAAGAGTTAGAGTTCGATTTGAGCGAATGCAGGGATAAGCTATTGGTTTATCAGGAGGCTTGGAATTTGAAGTCCCAAAAGGAAAATTTCCAAAGTCTTGGAGTGGGGTCTTCATCTATTATAAATGAATGTTTTTCTTCGTAATTATTAAAATAATTTAAAATCTCATTGATTTGTTAGTGTAGATACTGTGAATTTCTTCAGAGGCATCAATCAGACTCGAAAATGTAAAAAACATGAGAATTTTAATGAGAAGGAACTTTTAAGAATAAATGATTTGAAAAACGAGTTGAAATTTTTAAAAAACTTGTTAAATGATGAAACTTCAAAGAGAAGGCATGTTGAGGAAGAATTGAAGCTGATAAGAAGCAAAAACCTCAATGAAATCATTGAAAACATGAATTTAAAAAAATCTATGAAAGATCTTGTAGAGGAAAATGAAAAAATTAAGCAGAAAATTCATTCTGTGGTTTTTGAGAACTCCGTGCTTAAAAATCAAATCGGGGAATTTTTTGAAAAGGTCCCAAATTCTATTAAAGAGCAGGATTTAGAGGGAAATTTGACATTGAGTTTATTGAATAAAATCGAAAACCTGGAAATGAAAAAAGATTACGGGGAAAGCAAAAAAATGGTTTTGGAACTAGAAGTAAGAAAAACAATTGTTTCATGAAAAATAGTAGAAAATTATAGAAAATTTCGAAAGAGTTGGTGAAGGAAAACGAGAGAAAATGCAAGGACAGTTACTTAAAAAAGGAGGACATGAAGGATTTGATTGTGCGAAGTCAATGTTTGATACAAAAATTGATAAGAATGGTTATCGATTTCAAATATCAGATAGTTTTGTTGAAATGGACACAAAATACTAAGCAAAAACTAAAAAAAATCACAAAACCTGAGTTTTTTACATTCGAAGATATGGAAACTGGAAAAATGACTGTGAAAATTGATTGTGAAACTACACAACATCCAAAAAATGAAGAATTTTATGAGGATTTTTTAAAGATTGTTCAAGGAGACTATAATAATTGGTGTAATGTTTTGTTGGCAAGAGAAAAAGAAAAGAAAGAATTTAAAGATAAATCACGGAAGAAGTTTGAAGATGATGACAGGATGGAAACCAATGGAGATATTGATGCCAAGGACCATAACATTTTCAGTTTTGTAAGTTTAATAAAACCCAAACGTTTCATTCCAAATTATGCAGATTCTTTAAAACAGTATAAAAAATATATAATTTTTTTCTCTATGTATTTTTATTTAACATTTCCACTATTTTAAATATAGTGGATTATAGGAGAAAAAAAAAATCTATCTAAGTGTCTTTTTTAAAAATTTAAATAAATTTTTTTTTAATTTAAATAAAACTTTGATTCTTTTTTTAAAAAAAAATGGATTCAGAAACTCCAACTTTATCTCAAATAATTGATATTTTAAGTATAAATATAAATTTATCTTTTGCCTTGTCTTATCGAGTTCATTGTAGTCAATTCTGATGAATTAGATATTATCAAAAAAGCTTCTCATGACTTAACAAAGCATCAAGTCCAAAAGGAGGTTTTCTTTTATATGTTTTTTATAAGATTTAAATTTCTACATTTTGTAGGTTTTGAAAGAACAGTTTTGTCGAACTTTTTCTTTAAATATGAATCTAGAAAAACATCTGCACAATATTGGGTTCATTTTCAAATATTGCTCTCATATGCAGCAGTATTATCATTCTCTTTTACATGGTTTCTTTAAAACTTATGTATTATTTTATGGTTGACTGTATTATGAACTAAAATTTGAAAAGAAAATAAGGAATATCAAAACAACTTCGGATGCCTTAAATACCTTGATCACTCAATTTGTGGAGTCTTCATGGAAATATGTGAATACATTTTGCTTGGTTTTATTCTTTAAAGGCTTTCATATTCCAATCACTTCGATAACTCACCTCGAGTAAAAAAACTTTGTTGGTAATACAAAAAACACAAAATTCATAAATATTAGTGAGGTGGACTACATTAAAATAAGACTTGACTCCGAAAGATATACGGAGGCCGCACAGGCAATTAGTTATTTTAATGCTTATAATGATTTTGACCGACAAACTCTTTCAACGAACATTATTTTATCTGCAAAAAAAGAAAAGAAAAAGATTGATTTTGGGGTTATTTTATCGCTGATAGATAAAAATCATCCTCAAATTGATGACATAAAATTCATCAATGTTTTGATTTTAAAAAACCAATTTATTCTAATTTTATATAAAGCATTTAATTCAACTCCTTTGTCAAGATGAGCCCTCTTTTACTTATTGCACCAAACTAATAAAAAAATTTAATTTGAATATTTACGAATACCCAAAAGTTCTTTCTATTAGCAGGCAAAGACAAATTCGTTGGGCCATAAAAGAAAAACCTTGGTATGTTTTTGAAGAAAATTTCAACCATAACGATGATATGCTTGGACAGGTAGCACAAATCTTTTCCCAGTATAAAGGAAATAAAGAAGAAATAGAAAAATTTAATGATGCAGCCTTTTCTTTCATTATTCGCTATGATCTCTTGAATAAAAACATTGCTAACAAAAATCAATTGAAGAATTCTATGAAGAAAAAACAGAACTATTCACTTTTAATCAATCCTATTTTCGAAAAAGATTTATTTAATCCAATGGAAGAAAATATTGGAGTTTCGCCCCTGGGATCTTTTATAAATTTGAAAGACTTCGGAATATTGGAGAATAATGTCTTTTTTATTGACGATCATAAACAAAGCACTTTTCTTTTTGCTAAGGAATCATTGGAAACTTCTGATATTGTAATTAAATTTAATTTCATTTCTTATTATAAAATTTAAAAAGATTGGACTTGACTCGGAGTTCACAATTCAATGCAGTCAATTTGAAGACCAAAGATTGACAATTTTTCAAATTGCCAACCTAAAAAATGTGTTTATTTTTGATATGGATAAAATTGCAAATGCAGCTGTGTTTCAAGATTTTTTTCTCGGGTTATTGACCAACGAAAAAATAACAAAGGTCGAACAATAATATAGTTTAAATTACAAATTTTATACTTTTTCAGGTTGGCCACACTATAACTTCTGACATTTTTATGTTGAAAAAAGACTATAAAGGTTTAATCAAAGAAAAGAGCTTAATTTCCAATTATGTGGAACTTTCTGAACTAGCCAAATTTTTAATGCCAGCCAAAAAATCCTATTCTTTAGCAAATGTTGTAGAAATGATCCTTAGTATTTTATAATTAACCTTATCTAATTTTGTATTATTATTATTAAAAGGCAAGCAGCTTTCGAAAGGAGAACAATGTTCTAATTGGGGAAAGAGACCTTTAAGAAAGTCCCAAATGCATTATGCTGCTTTAGATGCTTTGATTGTTGTGATTTTACTAAAAGAAATGGCTAAATCTTTGGAAAATGTAAATTAAATAGTATTTTGTCACCATTTAGTTTTTTAAAAAAAGTCTACAAAAAGATGGCAAGATTTCCAAAAACAGATTCCATTATTTGGTCAGGAAAAAGAGTTAATTATAAAATTAATAAAACTTTGATAATCTAAAATTATAGAGAAATTCACAAAAAAAAGAAAAGTGGGAATTTATATGATGAATCAGAATCAGAAGAAGAGATCAAATACTATTACAAGGATCATGAAAATGAAGATGAAAAAAAAGCAGAGATAGATGTAAATATAAATGAATCAAACTCAAAGAAAAATCAACAAAAAAACCAGTTTTTTGCAGAAAATAGAGCCTTTAATTCAATTTCTGAACCAATGAGTCAGAAACCCGTGAACCAAAAAATAAAACAAGAACAAAACTTTGAAACTAAAAATGATCAGGAAACTTCTCAGGCTAATAGAGAGGCAAAAAATGATAATAAAAATATGAAAGTAAGAAAAGATCTTGAGAATGTTGAGATAGATAAGAGTCAGAAATTTAATCAAGAGATCCCTCAGAATAATAATGCTGACAAAATTCCGAAAGAAAAACAAAATTCTAAAAAGCAAAAAAACCAAGCAACACCTGCCAATAATGAATTCTCTCGGAAAAAATATCGAAATCCTAAAAT
>Ga0302186_10000908_pt1 | contig 25642 bp, 10 predicted proteins | sample II_Bog_E1_2_FD_198782 | JGI IMG/M metagenome (GOLD analysis project Ga0302186, IMG submission 198782) | Peat permafrost microbial communities from Stordalen Mire near Abisko, Sweden - II_Bog_E1_1 | ecosystem: Environmental > Terrestrial > Soil > Wetlands > Peat | place: Sweden: Abisko...
CAACCCCAACCCCAACCCCAACCCCAACCCCTTTAATTTTATTAATTAATATTCAATATTTATATTTTTTCATTATTTTTTATTGTATTGCCAATTAAATTAAATTCCCTATTTGTTCATTGGATATGCAATTGATTGCTCAATAATTTGTCAAAATAAATATTATCTTAGCATAATTACTCAACCTTTCAAATTCTGATATCCTTCATCAAATTAGTAAAATAATTTGTATAAACAGTTGATATTGCAAGACAAAATAATAATAATAATAATATTGACTTATTTCATGGGATTTTTAACTGGCACCAATATCCTCATGATGCATCCCTCTGCGGAGCTGTCAGAAATAATTCCAACCGGCTGCCCATTTTGCTATGAGAAACTTAACATCACGCATCGTAGAGCAATGATCATAAGGCCTTGCCAACATATTTTCTGTTAGCGCTGTATTGAAGAAGTTATTTTCAAGGATAAGAATAAAGTTTGTTCCTGTTCGGAATGCTCTAAATAAGTTTATCCATCATCTGCACAGGAGAGCAAGTTTTTTGGTAAAATATTTCAAACCTTTTAATAATTGTCAAAATATCAATTAGATTAAAATAAGCCTGAAGAAATGGAAAGGAAAATCGCTCTAAAATTCAGCAAAGATATGGACTATAAATGTAAAGGATGCAAAAATCGTTTTAATTCTTAATAGAGAAAACCGGTTACTCTCTGCAAAAATCAGCATATAATCTGTGAAGCGTGTCTTAAATCTGATGAAAAGGGCTTTAAAAAATGTAGAGAATGTGGTGAAAAGACAGATTCCTAATAATTTTATTTTAACAATTTGGTTTTGAATGTATGCGATTTCATCACAAAAACTCTAGAGAATTCCAAATTATCCTTTACTTATGCTGAAAAATTACTTCCATTAACAATTGATGGATCACATTCCATTAAGAATATTTTTCATTATCTTCAAGAATATGATCATATACCTAAAAATCTTGAAATATAACACTGTAAATTTACAGCTAAAGCTAAAAGGGGTTCATAAACAATGGAGAGAGAGGCAAATTGGAATGAAACAATTAATAGTATTAAAATGTAGATGGGAATTTAGAATTAAACTCTAACTCTAGCTATGGAATGTGACGAAGAGGTTCGATAAATGGGGGGAGAATTTACTATGTGCTCGAAGGTTATTAGTGATTTAGCCATTAAAATTAATAGTTTTCGGCCCTAATAAAAATTTAGCTTTATTAAATCTTCTCTAGGAAATGAAGATTTTGGACCAGAATGCAAAGTGGAAAAATCTGAAATATATCCTACCTTCAAAAAATAAAAATAAATTTCATCGCTACCCAAGAATTAGCCCAATGAATATAAGTTTAATTTACACTAATATTAAAAAAAGATATCAAAGACAAATAAAGGGTAGAAGATTTAGGTCTAAAGATAATAAATAAATTCAAAATATACTAATCCTTATCTTCCATCAAAAATTCACTCAAAGGCGAGAGGGGAGGATGAAAAAGAAATATAACAGAAGCAAAATTCAATTAAATCAAGGAAAACACTCTATTAAGAGTCTCAAGTTCGTTTGAAGACAATTATAGCAGAACAGATATCAATATCACATCGTAAATAAATAAAAATAGGCTAAAGATATGAGGAAGAAATAGGAACTAAAATTGACGATAAAAAGATGTAAGAATTGGCTACAAAAGCCCCTCCCAATAAAAGAGATAAAATTTGGGAAAAGTTTCTTACAAATCATGAGGTCGAAGAAGAAGATGAGGCCCTAATATGTTTTATATGTGAAAAAATTATGAACAAATAATTTACTTAGGACGAACTAAACACCAGTAAGATCCTCGAGAAGCAGATAGACGAGTAGGCAGAGGCAGGCGCAAATAGTGAAAAGCCGACCAGGGCAGCCCTCCTCTCCATGATTCTTAAAATTTTGAAGACTGAACTTAATGATGGCAAAATCGAGGTCATTTTTACACCGAAATCAACAGATAGATCTAAACTCTCCCTAAAAACCATAACATCTCATTTCCTTAGCGACAGAGTTATTCTAAGATAAGTTTTGGATGAAGACCCAGAGTGTTATTTCTAGAAATTGAATGACTCGAACGAAGAATTAAAAAAATTTGTTGCAAAACAGAGAAAAAGAATATCTCAATCCTTTGGAGTTAGTTAGAACAGTTTAGTCTTCCATGATATTATCAAGGGCTCTAACATTTTGGTGATGAGCACCAACTAACCTGCAAATGTAGTGAGTCATTTGAAGGTCAACTTAAACAAAAAAATTTAATTTCATCCTTACTTCACAAGATTGTAACTGTCACCTGACGATTTTGATGAAAAAGGATGCATTAATTTCCTTAGCAATAAAAAGAGAGATAAAAGGGGTGGTTTGCCTTATTATCCGCCAATCAATTCAAGTCGCTATGGAATAAAAGTTTCAAACATTTTTGATAATGGAAACGATCAATGGCTGGGTATGGATGATCTACCTAGAGAATGGGCAGTTGCTTTTCATGGAGTTAAACACCCAAATGCAGCCTTTAAAAGTTATAAAAATGTAATTTAAAGCATTTTAAGCAGTCTCCACCGCTAATCAAAACATAAGTTCATAGTAGTCTAGAATATCAAGCAAGTACACTGCAATGACAATTGCATTAATAAAGAAGGATAGAAAGTAGGTGAAGGAGTCTATTTGACCCCATTCTTTGCTTAGGCATTACCCTACACCACAGTGATCGGAATTGGTAAAAAACAATATAATTTGGTCTTCCAGTGCAGGTTGAATCCTTAGAACATTAAGTTTTCAGCAGAAAACCAAAATATTTGGGTTGTGAATCGATCAGCAGATATTCGTCCCTATGGAATCGTGTTGATTGAACACATGAAAGGAAAACCATATCCTAGCCCCTTTACCCAGTTCGAAGAGAATTTTGACTACAACAAATATAAAGATTAGTTTTTGAAAAAACTCGCTTAATCAGGTTCATCACCAAAAAAATCTTTAAAATTTAACCCTTTGAGTAAATGATTTGAATTAATTATCCCATTAATATTTACCTGATTGAAATCAAACTTGGTTTTAAAAATTATCATATTAACATTGATGTTTTAATTTTGCCAGTCCATATATAGATTGGATTGATCTATAACTTTAATAATCTCAGATATAAACAACGAATATGCAGAATATTTTGATTCTCAAGAAGCTGTTCTATCACTTTTCAAATGTATTATGTTGTCTATAAATTATTAATACTTTAGATAATTTATGAATAAAGTGAGAATAGATTATCCTTATATAATTTTAAGGATTTATCTACAGGAAGATCACAAGTATAAAAGGAAAAATATATTAAATTTATAAGTATATGTTTATTAAATCTTATTTATAAAGTTAATTTAATAACCCAATAAAAATAATAAAAATAATAATTTGAATAACATCTGCTGGAAAGAAAAAATCAATATCAAATTATTCATTGCTTTAAAAAATGTAAACACTATTCCTGTTTTAATACAAGTAGGATTTATCTTTTTAAGTCCTATTTAATCTTTTATTAAGCCTATCAAATGTTTTATGATTCAAAGTTACTTATAATTAAATTTGGCATCATTACATACAATTATAAGATTTATCAACTCAACATAAAATTATTTTATTAAATTTTTGTTACATGGGCTGTTGCGGGAGTTCATCTTCTTAAAAACAAGGCGAAATTATTCATGCTAAAGACAGTAAACCTTTCGTTCCCTAAAAAGATAAAAATACAGGATCAATTCCACAGGAAATATGTCAATAAAAAGTTGGGCAAAATTCACTGAATGTTAATTCAAGTGAAATTGCAAGAACTAATTTAAATGGTAGGTAAATTTTTATCTCTGGAGGTCGATAATATCAAACTTTTTCTCAAATTGTCAATTAGGAACCTCCGATTTAATATCCGAAAGTTTCCATTCCACCAATTTGTACTAAATGAGTCAATGATCAAATTATTTACCTTTTATGTATATTTATAAAATTTCTCTCAATCCATTTGCAAAATACTATAAAAATATTTATAAATTTTAAGAATAGAGTTTATTAGATAATGCTTTTTTTTTAATTCAGATGTCTTAGAAACTAAATTTATTATAAATGAAATGGAAGGTTTTGCCGAGAGAATCATTTATTTATTTTTTCTTTCATATTATTTTTACTCTTAATATTTTAATGGAAATCAATTGCTTCAGTTTAGTCAACCACAGTATTTTTCAATATATAAATACTGACTAAAATTACTTATTGGTAGTAATAGTTTATGAATAACAGTCAAAGACAACTAAAGACAGAAAATTTCAAGACCTTCGACAAATATTATCTACTCCCTGAAGATAAAACCATCAAGAAGTGGATTGATACATTTTAGATACATCTTGAAGAAGAATCAATGAATTAACAATCTTAATTTTATTGCAAGTTTAGCAACAGACTCATTCTTCAAATCTTTTTAGTCTTGCTGGCAGGAAAATCCTTGCAGGATGATTTTATAAAATACTCTTTCGTTAAAAATATTTTGCCTCGTTATCAAAAAGTTTGGGAATATAACTGGGAGTAACTCACAATATAAAAAGTAAAGGAGTTGCATAAGTAACTAAAGTAAGACATTAAAAAATATAAGAACGATTATATGGATTTAAAAGAAGAGTCAATCTCGTAAATACTAGAAGAATTAAAAGCTAAAAGCAAACTATCATATATCATTGTCGACGAAAGAGAAGTTTGCTAAAAGAAAAATAATAACAAAGAGGAAATTCAGATAATTTAGTTTGATCTACCAAACTATTTTATTTTAGGGATTTTTCAAAGGCAGAAGCTAAAAATGGATTCATAAGAAGAAAAATAAGGAAAACAAAATTTAAATAATTCAAATTCAAAAATAATTCAAAAAGAAGTTGTTTTTATGAAGAACCTAAATTGTCATTTCTCGGTAATAAATAAAGAGGAAAAATAAAAAATTGGGTCTGCAAAACAAACAAATTCAATATGGGATCGACGATAAATATATTTTTCTCTATTTTTGAGCTTAATATTTTGCTTTATCTTCTTGACATAGCATAAATATTTGTGATTTCAGTTCAAACCATCATAAAGAATTTATTAACCTATCATTAATAGGACTCAAATTTTGCTCTATCCATATTTCATTAAATAAGATTAGTAGCCATTTGTTATATGAGATAATTTCCTATAATTTTTATTAATGATATGAATCAATGTGACAATCATCAAGAAGGAAATAATTTTCTCGACATTTGCAACTGCTCATCAATCTGTTGCAAATTAAGGCTTGGCTTCATCGGAGGATTTGAAATGATTTGTTGACCCTCAATAACTCCTGATCCTGATCTTTGATTCGGATATCTAGGAAATTCAACCCCGGGGTTACTATTTATAACTTGTTTATAAACTGGCTCTTGATATACACGCTCATAGTTTTGGACGGGCCCTGAATTAATATATGTTGGATTCTGGATTGGAGCCTGCTGATAAATAGGTTGAGAAGTATAATATTGTGGAGGTAACTGAGAAATTGGAGGGAGGACTTGCTGCTGAATTACTTTAGAGAACGGATTATTAGCATAAACCTGAGGGATGGAGCCTTAAGTAGGATTGTTGATTGTCATTGGCATAGACTGATAGTTTCCAGGCTGAATTTGAGGAATGGGCTGGCCATACGAATTATTTTGTCTAATAACTCTTGAATCTTTTTGTTTTTCTACCCTCAAATTCTGTAGCGAGACTGGAATTTCCTGTATTTGAAATTATTGAAGATCAATAATTGATTCTTCATATTTTTAAAGCCAAACAGCAAGTTATTAGCATCTAGCTCTCCTTTCAGCTTCTACTTGACACAACCCTTTAATAATAAGGATAAGAGCCTCGCTCAAGTTCGTACTACTTTATAGTTGTTGCAATTGTTCTTCGAGCTTACTATAGTTAAACTTGTTATTTTCAAGATAAAAATGTCTAGAATCGGATAAAGTAGCAGCATCCAAGCAAGTTAATCCCACAGAAAATGATTAATTCTCGGAAAAGTTGTCTGTTTCTTACAGTTTTCCATAGCTGATATCCTTCAGTTACTCAGGTGCTGGGTTAATTAGAAGTTACATAGGTAGGTGACTTATTTTTAAAATACTGTTTTTTGATAGTTAGTCTGTTCTCCTGGCCATGAATACTGAGTCGATACTCTAACCTGCCCCTCAGGGCTGATAAAAATATTTTAGGGCCTCACATCACCCAATTTTAATTTTCTTGAATGAAAAGTGTTGCCTGCCTGAATCATCGAATAGATTAGATACCACAGCTCTGGCTCTTCGAAATGTTTTCCTTCCATACTGCACCGATTGAAGATCTCATCGCTTAGAAGATAGGGATAGTATTTAAATTGAATCTGAATAATAAAAAGCTTACGGTTGCAATTCCTCCGCTCCCACAGAACTCAGTCTTTGTAAATTTTTGATTAATTGGAAGAAAGATGTTTTAGAATTATCCTATTTATTTAACTTTCTTATCCCATTTCTAAAATTAGCTTTAGTTGGGAAGTGGGATCGTAATTTATATTGAGCCTTCATCTTCCTCAGTGGGAACACTAATAATTTTCATGTTCGTGAATCTGGGATGCTTTATTGTCAAAATTTATTATTCGTTTTCTTGTTGAGTAGTGGCAGGTTTTTGCTGAGATGGACCCATTTTCAATATAAATCTTTTGTGAAAATATATATTAATAAAACATTAAATAAAATTTATCATTGAGTCTAATGATCTTATTTAAAATATTTCTTCTTTGGATAAATGGATAGTTGAGTTAAAATATCATTTTTAAAAAGAATCATTAACTTGCTAATAGTTTCCAAATAGATGTCAATGCTAGTAAATTATTTAGTCATAACTAAATAAATATGGAGTGTTTCGACAAAACAAAAGCATTTATTAATGGGGAATACATTTTTGATTATAAGAATAATTCCTTATTAATAGTAAGAGTCTTTATAAATTCATCAATCTCTTACAATTCATATCAAAATATATACTTTTTATTTCTTTTCTTATTTTCTCTGACTTCTCCATCATGTTCTTTAATATTTTAGACTTTTTATCTTTATAATTATAATTTGTGAGATTCGTTGACGAGTTAGACTCATGCGAGAAAGGATAAATAAACCTCAATATCAAGCGGACTTTAAAACTTTTAACAGTCAACAAAGTTGTATCGATGTCTTCTCGAAAGTTTAGTCACTCTTTCTTGAAAAATTCTTTAGATACAACATCTCAGATTATTTTTCTGACAATTTCAGTAGACTTGATGATTAGCAGCAGGTCAAGAATGGAAAAAATAAAAAATTGAATCAATTATCAGCTTTATCATTTGTAGTAAACAGATCTATTCAACTAAAATATTTTGAGTCAAAGATGAATGCTTTTTATTCATCTCGATCAAAATGCCAAGAAAGTGGAGAATTTTCATATTGCTTTCGCCACATTTATAGTAATGTTTAATAATCAGAGAATATTTAATTGAAAGAAAGAGAGTTAGTGGTGGTATAGGTCAAAATTAAAGCATAAATTCAAAAAATATAATGTTTACCCACTCTATTTTATAAAGAGCTTTAGTTATGTAGGTTGGAGAGTATGAACCAGCCATAGGGAGGTATCATTGATAAACTTAAAGCTTACAACAAAGAAGTTATTCACCTTTTCTTGGTATACTATGGAGATGTAAATTTTTATAATTTTAATAAACAAAACTATATTCCCACAAAAATAAACTTTTTCAATCACCAAGTACTTGTTAAAATTCATATATTTTACGTATCTAGAATAGCAATGCTGGAAACATTCAAAAAGATCAGTAAAATTTAACGTATGGATTATATCAACGATATTTTAATTCAGCTTTATGAATTTAAACGTGAAAAACTCAAGGCTAAAAAGAAAAAATAATCTTTGCAAAATGCAGAGCAAAAGTTACTTTAATCTAAACCTAAAAGAGATATATTAAAGATTATAAAGTGGACAGCCGTAGCTTCTGTTTCTGGGATTACTATTGGCACTCTCATTTTTAAATTATTTTTTTGATATTTTTAAATATTTTGAAACTTATTATGCAGCTAATAAAAGGCCATCTGATTTAATATAACAAAATAATATAAATGGCAAATATTTGATATCTAAGCTTTAGTCTTTCAATATTAATAAGCTAGCATATTTAAAATATAAGCTTATCATTGACTCAAAAGTATAATAGTTATTTTTGAGATTTTGAGGGCCGCTTTTTACTCAACTGGCTCATTTTCTTCAGTAATTGCTTTAGTAAAGAATATTTTGTTTTGTTTTTACGGTTTAAAATAAATGATATCATCATTAACATGCTTATGCAGAGTGTTAAGACGAGAAAAGCATTTCCCATCCAAATTACAAACACTTTTAAATCTTTAAAAAACTATTCGATATTTCCGATTTCCTCAGCAGTAATATTAGCAAAATTCATTTTCTATACATAAAAAAGATTATTGTATTTCGGTATTTTTGCTGGCACTTTGCTAATTGGTTAATTTTAACTTTAAAACCAGTACTATAAATATGAACATATTGCGTAACTCGTTTATTTATTTCCATCAACAGTCTTACCCTCTTTTTTCTCCACTTTTCCTGAAGGAATATCAGTTTATGGAAAGAGATATGTTTACTGACTTTCAATTCCTTGATATATTTCGAACACTTCATATGTATTTCTATAGAAAGCTGGCTTTGGATGCTATTACTATTAAATATCTAAATTATTTGGCTTTTCTTATTCCAATGGTAGACCTAGCTGCTTGCTCAAAGATTTGATTAAAACCTAAATGTTGAAAATAATACTTGCAACTCTATCTCTTTGGCATGAATTCGATTGCTCTAATCTAAAATAATAGTTTTCATTTTATTCAGCTCCTGGAGAATGATCAGAATTTTGTCGTTGACAATTTATTCTATAACTTCATTATTCAATTGCTATTTGATTTGTTCCCTCATCTTGCCATTTTGCATGATTACAAAGAATGTCAAGCCGATGATTAGAATCATACAAAATAAGGAGTCAAGATGTCTCCATTTAGCAAGTTTGGTTTTGTTGACTGTCTGTGCGTCACAATTATTAAGAGTCACGAAAATAAACTACATTGCAAGTAAATATAATGATATACTGAGGAATCCAATGATAAATCATGATTATAAATGATATTTTGTTATTTGATTTACAAGACAATTACATTTGTGTTTATCTATCTTATTTATTTATTGATAGAAAGTCATAGTTGAAAAATGAGATATTTGCATAAAATGATTCAGACCACTATGACTCATTGGTGATTTTTTTATAAATCGAGAAAATGGAAAATATAATTTTTGATTTAATGAAAATATTTAATATAAATTAATTCAATAGACTTTGGTGTGAAGGATGTCAACTAATCAATAAAATTGTAAGGAAAGCATCAATGCTCACCTTATTAATTTATCTTCTTTATTTATTGCATTATATTTCACTGACAAAATATATATTCTTGACTATCATTTAGCAATTTATTGCCATTACTGCATGCTATCTACTCAAATCTTAAATTTAATTATTTGCTGAGGTTTATTGTCATTTTCTAATTAAAGCAAGAATATCTCTTGTTATAAATGTATCATCAATAAAGGATCAAACAATATTAATATAATTATATGTATAGAATGGAATGACATCACAGGAAATAAGGCAATACGTTTTTGAAGTGCACACTTTTCATTGATTCAGGCACAGTCTTAAATATCTTGAACTCTTTCTCCCCAGTCTCTTTTACTTACATTATCGCAGCTAGGTTGTTGCAACGATAACAGTAGTTAGGGGCACTCCAAACTGTCACCAGATTTTTATTCTAAATATCATTTAACATACTTTAAACCAGTGAATGAAACCCTCTTGTACAAGCTGATGAGCTCTAGCAATAAGCTCAAGACCATTAATATGACAGAAATCGTTGGTAACTTTTGAGCCAAAGACCCATCCTGCTCCTCGAGCGTTAATGGCCCAATCTTCGATGTCCTAGGGGTCAGACCACATAAGATCACAGAAAGGACCTTCATGAGGAATTTATATCTTGCGGTCAATAGTTCTTACTTGGTCAATAGTTTTTATTTCAGGACTAAGTCCTCCATGAACACAAAGCACCTTGCCTAAATAGATAAATTGATACCATCTATGACAGCTCCAATGGGTAGATAGTCAAATACCTCAGTACAGTACTTCCAAGGATTTGGGTTACCATATTTGCGATTGATCTCATCATAGAACCCGTAGACAGTTGTAATTTGCCTGAGTAATCTTTGATTGTACCTCGATTCGTGGTTTCCCCTCAGCAAACAGATTCTTTCCGGGTATTTTACCTTGAGGCAGAGTAAATATTCAAAAGTTTCAACTGAATGATATCCCCTGTCCACAAAGTCACCAATGAACACATAGCAGGTTTGGTCAATTTGTCCTCCTGAATTTCGGTAGAGCTACCTGTTCGAAACAGTTCGAGTACATCGTAAAACTGGCCATGAACATCGCCACAGACTGTGATGGGGCTGGAAACAGGCTGTACATTTGATTCCTCCAAGAAAATTTACTTAGCCTTTTCGCAGATAATGCGTAGGTCCCTCTCATGAAGGCATTTGGCTTCAAGCAATTCAGCGAGGCACTGATCTATGTTCATTTGTCAAAGATCTAAAATTTTATTTGATATAATCTATTAGTTCATTAACAACATGAATTGATAAATCCAAAAACAAGTTTATTTGATTAATCTAAAAAATAGACCAGTTTTATATAAAATAATATGCACTTAATATACCTCTTCAAAGATCATGGGCTTTCTTGGATTTTTTTTCTTTAGTCTCATTGTTGGCTTTCGAAATTAGTTCTCCACTATCCTCAGGCTTCATATTCATGTTTATCACTTTTAACACTTAGTGGGAGGTTGATGCATCCAATGAAATTGTCATAGCTATCAAGCAAAATATAATTAATCCAACTGCTGAGTAAATCTTCATTTGCCTATGAACAATTACTAATACTACTATGATTATAATAAGATAAATTATATAAACCCTTTCAATGCTACTTCATTAAGCTGAGCTATAGACGATTCATCTAGGATTAAATATATTATTGATAATGATACTTTCTGATGGGTATCTTAGTATCTTTTAAATAGTATTCTTTTTCAATCTGAAGCAATAAAGATAAGTATCAACTAGCATGAATAATATCAAAAATATTAAGATAAGTATCATCAGACTACCACTTAGTGTTCAAATCCATATTAATAACATAAAATTGACAAGACATCAAATCTTCTTGACCATTAACATTTTATCAATAATCGACAGATAAGGATAAATGTAAAACCAAGATTCTAAAATATCTTCATTCCCAATAAACATTCAAAATATTAATAGCATTGACTTTTATTTCAAATGATAAAGCAGAAACAAGTTAAATATTTTATTATTGTAAAAAAATTAAAGTAAATATTTTCAATTTCAAAATATTTAGCAGCACTCCCCATCGACTTTTGCGCTTTGAGTGTGAACTATATATTTTGATGAACTTTTTTTGTTCTTCCCTTTAAGATCATTGCCTAAACTATACTCGAAGACATCATTATTTTTTATGTCGAACTTTATACTTTTAACGCTTTTCATTTCCTCTCCTTATTCTTCCTATCTCTTTATCTTTTTTTCGGAGCAATTTTTTAGACATTTTCTCGTACTCGTATTTAAATCATGATGATGAATATCGGGAGAGAATTGAATGTTCTTATTTTCGCCAGTTTTAGATCTTTTGTGCTTAAATAACTTTTCCACATTGGGATCAATAACAAGTATGTCTGTATCGATAATTTTATGTGAAGAATGAATGTTCATTTGAACTTTTTTGATTTCGCCTTCCTCTCCAAGTTTAGTTGATTTAAAAATTCCTTTACTATTATTATTCATCGAAGAAATTACTAATATTCGTAAAATATATACACAAAATCAAATGGAAGCAAAAAATGTGGATATATAATTTTCAATAAAAGATTAAATTAAATGGTCAATTATGATGAGGTATTTTCAAAAATTAAGTGCAAAGTCCGAACTATATCTACTTAAAGAAATTATATTTCAGCTTAAATATAAAACATAATCGCTCATCATACATTCTCATCACTTATCATATTTCGCTTATGTTACTATTTCTTAAGAGAAAGTTTGTGAGCACATTACTTTTATTTAAGTCTAAAAAATTATTTTTGCCCATTATTAGAGCACTTTCAACAATCCTATCATTCATGTTTAACATACCGCTGTACTTCCATTTAGTGGCCATTAACTTGAAATGAGTCTCTATTTGTCTCATACACATTGGATTATTTTAAAGTTCAACCATTTTACAGTCAATGAGAATATTTTCAATAATGTCAAAATCCTTTCTTGATATTTTGAGAACATCTTTACTACAGATACTCAGATATCTACTGATTCCATCAAGAATGATAGCCTCTTAGCCGATCTTCAAAGATCTATTTTTCCCAACTCCGTATATTTCCTTGAACCCTTTTTCAATTTAATTCAAAGGATATATTCTAGAATTACTATAAGGTATTTAGGCTGAATGGTGATCATTAACGGGGACATATATTTCAATTTTATCTTCATGATGAAGACAGTCTTTCCATGAATGAATAATTTTGGGATTAACAGTTTTCTCTTTTCCAAATACATATTAATAAACAATTTAAGATTGACCAATTATTTTGTCGTAGACTCTAAATTCAGGATGCTTAAATTTAGATTCTGTACTTTAATGCTATTCAGGATTTGATTGAATGTCAAATAGCTCAGAACTGATTGAATTTAGTTTATTTTTTTGACTTGCGTTGTTCTTTTTGCGATTAATCGTACTATTCAATGGATTTATTGGTGTTACTTATCGTGAATTCATAAAGCTACTTAATCCCAACAAATTTGAAACCTCAGAATCGCTTTGGATTTAGGAAAGATGCTATTGAATTCTTTTTTTTGCTGTAGTCAGAAGACGAGGTTCTTCCATTAATTACGGCTATTCTATCAATTTCTTCTTTCGAAATGAAATCTTGGTTCTTAAACCTAATCCTGGCAATAATTTAATTTCCTAAGAATCAGTTTGCTTAGGGTTACTCTTTAAATTTCGAAGAGTGGAGTAATCCAAACTTACATACTTCATACCATTTGGAGTTTTATAAGCACTTTTTCTATGTTCACTTTAACTCTTCTAATTGTTTTAAGTTGTCATTATTAATTTTATTTTACAAATAAACTTTGTTAAACTCTTATACTTTGAAAATATTAACAAAAATAGTAAGACAAATCAAAAGTCAGCCTCCATCTTTAAAACTGAAGCCGTTGAAATTCTGCTGGACATATGTCTGCTATGCGTCCTGGAGGTAAATGTATTATTTCTGGAAGTCAGTTGATCACAATTTATTTTAGGGGCTTCACTAAATTTTTATAAATCATGCATTTACCTTTTCTCTTTTCTCATCAAATAATTCTTTAGTAAATTCTGACTTAATTTTTATCCAAAACTCATCTTCTATTCATCACAGATATTAAGTGATTTGGAGGGGATCAATAGACCCTTTTGAATAAATGCACCCCTATTTGTTTGTTTTATATCGAGCATCACAAATTCTTCCTTTTTGTTACGATATTTTTCGAATACCTTTTGTTTTACTTTTAGGTACTATTCATCATAAGGAACTGAAGGGTCAAAATATCCTTTGGTATTGAAAACAACAGGCCTGATATTTTCTTCGTCAGCTTATTTAGTTTTTTTTCTAGAGCTGATACTTTTGGCTGGTCGAGGCAGTGAAGGTCGGATTCTAATCATTTTGTCTTTAAAAAATAATAAATTTAATTATTGAGAGAGTTAAAATTATTGACAATTAAAATGAATTTATTAACAGAATAATTTTTTGAAATTTTAAAGTATGACATTATTAATAAGACCAATGCAAATAATCAGCACTAATATGAGTCGTAGTTGACATAAGGAACGACAAGAGGACCTGCCCTACACTTAGGCAGTATAAACTATATATAATTTAGGCTATCTATTCCGATGGATATTTTTGTGAATAGATTAGATTCTGTAGCTTAGGCTGAGATATTTTAACTTTATCTCATAGATTATATGAAAGACTAAGTGCTCTCTATAATCTAACTTTCTTTCGAGTTCTGTTTTTTTCTTCTTTTTCTTTTTGAAACTTTTATGATGCTTGATCTCGTGTTGTGAGTTGCAACCCACTCCTCTTATGAAGTTTATTCCAGATTATTTTCAGGATCTTTAAGGAGATCTTTTAAAGTAACTATTTTACCAGAATTGTAATTGTAATCCTATAACTCTGACTCTATTTTTGTTTTCAATTTAACATCTTTGCTTCTCTAATTGCTATCTGCAGTTTCAGATATTGGGGCATTCTATTTTTTATAATTTTCTGCCATATTTGGATGTAAATCAACTTAATTGAAAATTAAGGCTCTCTCTTTTTCTAGTGTCTATGGTCGACTGCGAAGACTAGATGGCACCTCTTATTTCAGAATACATCCTCCCATAAGAATAAATAAATTAAATGAATCTAGTAATATATCCTGATGAAATTAAATGAAAAAAAAAGTCTATTAACTTCCCCAATAATTTTGCCATTGCCAATATTTCTCTCTTCCCTGAATTGAAAAATAATTATAAATAATTTGATACTATACTCATAAATATCGAGATGGGTAATATCTGCAAAGTGTAATAACAAGAAAGCCGACTTGAAATGATAGGATCCTTCAATGAAGGCCTTGAAAACAATCTACTTGTACAGCTATTATCTCATACAGTTATATAAAAATGATATTCCTCAAAAATAATTTGCAGTTAAAAGCTAGCATCAACCTCAACTTAATTCGAAGGTCAATTAAGTCTTAAAAAAAGAACTCGAAAAATGTACTAACAAAGCAATATAGAATATTTTATGGAGATTTAAAATCTAAAAGGAAATTAGCTTCCCACTTTTTACATCATTAGCAAACAGATCTATTATCAGGGAGAATGGAAAAAAAAAGTTCCTCATGGAAAAGGAAAGATATATTTTTAAAATGGAAGCTACTTCGAAGGATATTTCGATGAAGGAGAAGCATTCTGCAAAAATGGAATCTTAATATTTGTAGATGGTTCATTTTATCGTGGTGAAATACAGCATTCAGCTTTGGAGGGAAGAAAAGGTAGATTCTCTTCAGAAACTGTCACTTATGAAGGATAATGGAAAAGTAATAAACCTCACGGCTATGGAAAATAAATCTTTGCCGATGGAAATATCTATTAAGGAAATTTTGTTGATGGCTTAAAATAGGGTGAGGGTACATTTACCTGGAGCGATGGCAGAATTTATAAGGGGCAATTTTTACAGGGATTTATGCATGGAAAAGGTAAATTTTATCGAGGAAACGATGAAATTTTTGAAGGGACTTTTTTTCATAATAAAAAGCACGGACAGGGGAAAGTTAAAACATTATATGGTGAGTATGAAGGATAATTTTAAAATGGAGAATTGTCTGGCATAGGAGTATTTAAGTGGAATGGCGACAATGAAAAAATATACGAGGGAAATTTTAGAAACGGAAAAATGCATGGTGAGGGTCGTTTAACATTTTCCAGTGGACAAATGGTTAAAGGAATTTGGTAGAACGGAGAAAACATTTAGATAACTTAATTCTTAAAATTAAAATCCAAAGGATGATTTTATTCTGATTATTGATAATTATTTATTGAATAAATTTTCCCGAATAAATCAATTTCCCGATGTAGCTTATTTATTAGCGAAATAGCTTCTTGAGAGAGTGTTCTTTGTTTTATCTCTTTGCTTTTGGCAGTCAGAACAATACCACTTTTAGGGAAGATTTTTTTATTCGATGCAAACGGTGTGGAACCACTACCTTTAGCAATAAGGATTTTAGCATGCTACCATCTATCCAAAGGAACCTCTTCCACAGTAACAATATTGGGGATCTTTCATATCATAGTAAAAATCTTATTTTGGTTTAGGTCCGGTTGTCTTGGTAGCTTCTAACTTTAATTTTTTTCTTCTCATGATTTCTTCCTCAGGTTTATCCTTATATTTGCTCCTAAGTTCAGCAGCTAACATCTATTGATATTATGCTACCTCATGACTTAATTGATCTGCTACTTCCTTCTTTTATTTGCTATACCCAAACAATTCCTTTTGTTTTTTCTGAATGGACTAAAGCTCACTTTTCATTACATCTGGTAATGTAGTAATTTTTTTATCTCTCAGCTATTTAACTTGAGAAAGAAATGTATTTTGTTGTGTGATGAGACTTGCTTGAATATTTTAAACTCTCTTGTCTAGTTTACGAATCAACCTTAGAAGACGGTTAATGTCATTGGGCACAGTTATCAATTTGTCCATAAAATCATCAAGATAGGTATTTGCCATGATAAATCTGTATGGATATAAATTTAAAAATATTATAGAGATGAGATTCTGTTTCGGATATAAATACAAGAAGCAAGTAACGTTATTTTAATTGATATTCAAGATTACGAGCAAGTATTAATTATTATCTATGTTCTAAATGTTAATCAATAGCTTCCATTTTATGAAATCTAAACTCAGCTTCGTGACTCAGTTATAGAGGATTTGAAGGTTGCTTTCAGTAATTGGTAACTGACTCATAGGGCATTTTCTTTCTCTTTTAACATAATCGTTAATGCAATCAAAACAGTACACATATCCAGTCGTTCGAACCATAGTTGCGTTCTTTATTTCTTTGGTACATATTGGGCATCTTCCTTATTGATCCAAATCGTCATCATTAGTTGGAGCTTACACTTAACAATCATCATCTTTAATTTTATTCAGCTGTCTTCCTTTTTTCTGACTAAAATACCATGTAAGAACTTTATGTCCCATTAAAATGATAAGCAGTCCTGGTTTTTTAAATAATTCCAATAACGGATATTTAGCTTCTTCCCTTCTTTCCTTATGGCCTAAGTGAGCATGATCCAGATGATACATCAAATGATAGTACTAATCTTTTTCTTTCTGAACGTATAAGTATCGAAATTTATACAAAATTTGAATAATTCCAACCACTGTATAGATAAAGGGATATATAGTTTTAAATATTTTTTTTAATAACGTAATCCTTTTACCGTCTATTTAGTCAGCTACTATTTAATTATAGAAAAGCTCCATTTTGGTTGTAATATAAGGAACGATTGCCCAGATAAGGGCACTTTTTAAAGCCATTATTTTAGAATTAGTTCCCATCTTTCTTTCCAACTCATAAAAATTTTATGCGTAAGTTGCCTTGTGAATCGCGAGATAGTAGAAATCTTTTAGAAAATCAATGATTGTTGAAATTTCGAGGGAATGATACCTGAGTCCTATAAGAGAAGGGTATGCATTAATAATAGCGTTAATAAAATAGCTGATTCCAGTTCTAAGATACTCCTGTAGGATATCTACCTCCATATACTAAAAGAAATGCAGCCGATCTTTGCTGGCAACAATACTTTCCATGCACTTGTCACAAATAAAGAATTAATTATTACATTAGTTGTTTAAATTAAACTTAAGAATGATATATGCTATTTAATGGTGCGATAAAGCAGTTTGATTGCAATATTCAGATTAAAATGAGACCTATTTTATTATTTGAATTAATATATATTCTTTGAATTTTCCACATGTTAGAATTCTACTGAGTCGTTTTTTTAAATTCATAATTTGCATATATTAGGCTTAATGGTTAATCAGATGCACAAAGGAAAAACAGTGATCTAATGGTAATTTAACATCTATTAATAGAAAATTAGGCAATGCATGAGATAATAACAATTTGTATGAAAAGTATTACATTATACTATTAAGATAATGTCCTTATTTCAATATTCTAAATTCTGATTTTGACGACTATAATTAACATAAATTAAATTTATAATTTGATTTTTCATAAAAACATCGTTATTTTTTACAATAATAAATTCATAATCATTGATGGGCTGCTGTGCTTCAAAAAGATAAATAATCATGCAATAAAAAGTAGGTCCAAAGAGAGCTCGGATCTGGAAATAAACAGCTAAAACATAAAAATTAATAACTCCATCGAGCGAGGATACTGCAGGTTCTTAAAGATAAAAAAGACAAAAGGCTGAAGATGCTGAATTTAAATAATATATTGATCAACTTAAAAGGGCATATAACATCTCAAATTACAAATCTCTTTGGTTTAATAAAGGATAGGAAATTCAACCCCTTGCTGCTTATCGCCTGGAAACTGATGGATATGATGTCAAATGCGTAATAATAGAAGTAGACAAGGAGAAGGCTCATAACTTAAAATTTGCCCTTATTTGTCCATAGTTAGATGAATAAATTGAATAAGGCATGCTGAAAAATTTAATATTTGTTTATTGCAAATAAAGACGGCAGGATAAATTATAACAAATTATCCCCATCATGGTGAGAATCTAGAAAAATGAGGCAATTATAGAGGAGGGCATTTTTAATTTCACTGTTAATATTAACTGCATTATCAAGATGAACATGCAGCTGATCAGTAAAGCAAACAAATGATTGATTAAATATAATGATTATGCTCTTGCTTTCTTCTCTATGCATTGATTTTGCAATATAAATGATTTTGATATATTGATTTTGCTATCAAAATCAGCTCATTTATAAAGGAATTAAAAAATACTATAAAAATTGATTTCTGTATAAGTATAAAAGAATATATTTAAAAATACTAGCAAGATAGTTTAATTCAAATCTGTTATTTTTAAGAGACAAAGATTTTTATAATCGTAAATACTATGCATAATAAAATATCGAAAGCCCTTTGAGTCAAACGCCAATAAATCATAAATCTGAAAAGATCCAATTTATTCAGAGCCATACTTTCCTATTTTTTTATTAATACATAATAGCGATAAAATTATTGTTGATATTGTTTGATTCTATTATAAGAAATGCTTGAAATATTATTCAACTTTAAAGTTCTTAATAAATAATAAATGGGAAACTGTATTAACTCTCAATAAAAAAAGAAAGAAGGTAATCCTCCAGTCCAGCAACTTCAATAATCAATAATCTGTATCCCTGGATTCGAAGCCCCGAAAAAATATATGGAAAAGCAGCCCAGCAATGATTCATTGACGAAACCTTCTTCGATATAGTTTTTACCGAAGGAATAACCAGTGCCTGCAAGAAATTGGTTAAATCCAAATGAAACTAATTTTAAGTATACGTAATCAGTGACATTTAATCAAAGCATAGAGATAAAATGATATGCCCAAAATTTTATTTTAATAAATGTTTATTCTTTTACAAGTAAAATAGCTTATGGCTCTTTTCAAGCCAAAATAAAAAATCAAAGAAAAACATATGAGAAACTTTGGATCAATATTAGATGTAGCTAATATTTGAATTTTTAGTCTGTAAATATTAAATATGTCCACTAACCCATAAAAATATCTTGGCCAATCCAATCATAAATAGATTAGATAAACTTGCCTTCTAACAATGAATTATTAAAGATATGGCCAATATAGGAAAAACTACTATGGAAAAAATATTTAATTTTTAGATAGATATTGATGTTTTAATATCTGGATATTTACTGCAAGATCATATAGATAAATGCTCATGATCTGTTAAATTAGATAAAAAGCAAACATAACAAATAATAGCAATGGAGAATTAATACAACAACATAATACAAAATAATAATTGCTGAAATTAATACAATTAGATTATTCTCTAATATCAATTCCAGCAACAACAATTACTCTTTATTTCCTATTATTCGAATATAATTTATTTAATTACGTATTCTTCATTAATATCTGTTTACTCTCTAATAATTGGATTAGTCCCTTTTCCAGGGAATCATCTACTAATCCGCTTCCCTCAATAAAAACTCCATCAATTTGCTTCATCACATCTTTTTCCTCTCCATTAACCACCCTACCATCCATGTTTGTACATAGATCGATTTTATTTCCAAAAAGCAGTATCGGTAATCTTTTTCTCTGATAAATATCTATATATCCCCACGCTTACTTTAAATCCATTCGTTTGCTTGATGAAAAGTAGTAAAAGATGTTAAATCATACATAACCACTGCTGCATCAGCTTACTATACATAACTATTTCAATTTATATTAATACGACATTCCAACATTTTAATAACATTTTTGACCCGCTTCATAAATTCATAGCTACAAGTGTCCCAGAAATGAAGCCTTAGACGTTTGTTTCTCATCTAAATCGACCGAGCATAAAATTAAACAGCTACCGTAGGTACAACACGATTGGGAAATGGACGCTGAGTAAATTTGCGTATGGCCGTCGTTTTTCCAACTCCAGTGTCTCCCACAACAACAACTAAATAATTTGAATCAGACTTTTGATGATTTATTCCATTTTGGTCTTTGTGACTAATAACGATAATATGTTTAATAACTTAATTTTAATTGATTTGAGGAAATCTATTTGTAATTGAAAAATAGCTAATCTTCCAATCAAAAAGATATGTTAATTTATTGATTAAGGTTATTATCTATATTAAAGTAATGATAATTCATTGAGTTTAACTTTAGATTTGTCTGTTAATATTCTAAACAATAGTGAATATTAAGATTCAAAAATAAACATCATCAATTGTTTCCTTATCAATGAAACTAGGAATAGAGATATTATGATGCAAACTGTCCTCTGTCATTTTGAATAAATTTTACCAAGTTATCTTTCCCAATTTATTTTTTTATATTGCTCTACTTAAATAACTACGAACAGGAGATTCATAGTGATTTGGATTAGTTAGCATTCTTTTGCGATTTTCCATCTTGATGATTGGGGAAAAGTTGCTTTCTTTTAACTTTTAATTATTTAATCCCGCAACTTCTAAGTTCTTAACAAAAGATTTATCGAGTCTGTTTATTGTTTGAACAGTTTTATTTCTTTCTTTAACATCATTGACTTGATATCGGTTTCTGATATCATCCATCTGTGGCTCTGTTTTCAATTTTTTGGCAAAATTTTTATTTATTTTAATACTCACACCTTTTCTCTTAAAATTTAAGCTCTCTCTTTCCTGAACCGTTTAATATTTTCTTTCAATTAGAGGCTTAAAGATACTCTGTTTAAAAGCAATTCCATGAACTATAACTTTAAATATTTTAATAAATTCTTCTTCATTAATAAAGTTTTGGTTAAAACAAAACTTTTTAATTGCTCTGAGAATTTGCAATTTTTGATTTATTTACAAACTAATGTTAAGATCTTTAAAAATTTACATTATTTTATGATAATTCATTGTTGAGTGGCGCTGGTCAGTCTCTGAAAAGGTTAATGTATTGGTCTCTTGCGGAGGTCCAATTTTTAATCTACAATAAATCTGGTAAAGTTTATGGCTTATTTATTTATCAATTCTAAAATATTCAGGGTTATCTTCTACACTCTTCTACATTTTTTTTATCTATTTTTTTTTCTAAATGATCTTGTCAGTCGCAAATTTCTTATTAGAATCGCTCTCTTTCGGAATAATAGCTTGTATATTTTTTGAATTTTATAATTTGCTCGTCAATAGAAATTAGTTTGAATCAGAATTTTATTAATGTTCTCCTATCTTAAAATTATTCATTAAAAATATATTAAAATACATGCCTTAATCAAATAAATTAATAAAAATAAAATTTGTTCAATATTGATGCTTTATATTTGTATTTCGTAATTAATATAACTTAAATGAAGAACGAACACTTAATAAAATACAAAAATCCAGTTATTCTTAAAGATTAGGAAGGTAAATTATTAATTATTCAGGAAAAGGAAAGCCCACCATCTATGATTTGCCTTTTGCAAATCATTCGTATGGAAAAAAAGTTATTGATGATCCATAGCCAATTAAATATGGTCCTTATTTTTTTATTCAGTCGTTAATGGGTGGAAATAAGCTGACACAAGTGCAAAACCTCCTTCTAAAAATAAAAATTTTAAAGAATTAAATCGCCAGGCTGTTGTCAATAATGTGCATACTGCCAAGGTATATCGAAATACACTTAGTAACAAACTGACTTTAGAAAAACAAGAGACATAATGGTCGAAACAAAAGAAGGGCAAAAAGTGATTCCTATCATGTTGCCCAGTGAATAATTTACCTATGGAGTTTAGAATCGACCTTCAACCCCGATGAAGTTAGTAATGGGAAACTGTTATGCCCTTGAGGTGGAGAAAAAAAATTAAGTTGATTATGCCAATGAAACTCAAAAAATAGAATCAAAGAACAAAAAAGTATCAGCAAAAACAACAAAAAGTCAAGCTCTTCGCTAGGAAAAGGCCAAACAATAAAAGAATTATCTTACAAAGCCCAATATTTAATAAAAATTCAAATTAAGCAAGTATACCAGTCTCGGTGTTACAAAAGTTGATACTGGGCTAAAAGTCGACAAGAAAGAGTGATTATTGCCGATTATCATAAATAACTTTATGTTTGAATGATCTACTAAGAATATTAATTTCAATTTCTTTGATACGTGAAAGGATGGAATTGGTTTAAAATTATTCAAATAAATGCAATTTAATTTTAAATGTATTGATATTATTTTATGGGAAACACAACAAGCGATCAATCCGAAAATAATTTACAAAATAAAAGATAGATTTAAGAATAAAATACTAAATTGTATTCTTAAGAGTCAAATATATCAGCAGGCGCATCACAACAAAAATTTAGTAATGAGCCTTCAGATCCTCATTTAAGTAAACCATAAAATTTTATTAGCAAGAATTTTAACACCCTAGTAATAGTTCTTCTCCTAACTTTAGTTGTGCAAATGGTTGCCTTTATCTATTTTAACAAAATATTTGAAGATACTTACACAGAGCAAATCGAACAATTGGATGAAATAAGTCGGTAATTTAACCAAAAGCTAAATATATCGATGACAACGATTGTTTCATCAGAATATAAGTAAAATATTGATAAATTGAAGAATAAATTTGAGTTAAGCTCGATGTACATATCCTAATATTTGAAAAAATATAAGTAAATGCAAATTACATCATTAAAAACTTATCTGCAAACAGAAAAATTATCAAATAAGTTATAATAAATCCAGAACATGCTACTCACCAAAGAATAAATCACAAATCATACTCATAAATTTATTTTTCCTAAAGTTATATGGAGATTTAATGATCTAAAAGCTGGATAATCGGAATATCTTAATGATCTCTATCGGAAAAACAACTAATAATATGCTGTTTAAAGTGGGTATATTATCTATGACATCACAGAATTCAATTATTTTCAACATATTCCGAGAATTCGGGTCACAAAACTTACTAATATCCTGGATATTCTGGACAAAAGAATGTCCCTTGATTATGATAATCAAGATTTGAGAAATAATTACTATAATGTAAAAAAGAATATGATAATGCTCTTCATTCTCGAATAAAATGGAGGTATTGCTATGTCCTAGAATCTTGCCTTTGTAGAAAATCTAAAATGGTTATAAGATATTTCATCTGACTAATTTCTCAATGGAGGGACATCTGATGTCACTCCCAAAATATTTGGATTTCAAAATATTAGTAAAAGTTCCTTTAAAATGAAATATAATAGAAAGATGGTCAGCCATCCTGTAGATAGGTATTTAAGGAAATATATTGGATTATTAAATTATTTCTTAGTGGCAGTACCACACTGTGAATTTATTAGTGACTTGATCAACTAAATTACATATTTAATAGAGTTTCCTAAAATGATGAATAACTATCTCAAAGAATGGGAAGTTAAAAATGACTTAGATTACATATATCAACCCATTTCTCGTTTTTTTTACAGCTAATATTTTGAATTGGCTTGCGTTATTACACTACTAAAAAAATAATATCAAATAAAATCACTTTTTGGATAAAAATCACCTGAAAAATAAATATTTGGTTTTGATGAGTATGGTTTGATGGCTATCAATGGCAATATTGGTTCATAGCGTATCAAAATGTTCTTCGAAAATAATCAAGATAGTAAAATATTTCATAATTTGGCCAAATTTGATCTAGAATAGTTTGTGGAAGAATTTGGTCCCATGAAATATGTACATAAACTTCCTCTCGATTCTTTAATTAATAATCATCTTTTAGAGTGCAAAAAAGGAAATCAACAGATTGTAAAAGGATCCTATTTGCATACATTTCTATTTAACAATTCTGATTAACCTTTTCTTATTTAAAACGTAGAAAACCCATTCACAGATTTAAATGCATCAACGTGGGATAAGTTAACAAAACATATCTGGGTTTATTGGGACAATGGATTATAAAATAGTACATTGATTAATCAATTATGTGTAGATAATTTGAGAAGATATGCAAAGTAGTCTAACTTTAGTTTGTCAGTTGTAACCAATGATACTCTAAAGGAATTTCTTGATTAAAGCGTGATTGAAAGAATATTTTATGTTATAGACCATCAGGCAGCTCCTATTCCTTCAAAATATATTAAATATGATCTCATTAGACTTGCTCTCATCAGCAAGCATGGAGGAGTTTATATGGATAGTTCATATATTGCCCTTTAAAATTTTGATTGGCTAGTTAATATAGCAAGATACCCAAGTCAATACATATTTAATAGATATGGAAATTTGCCAAAAGTTTTGCTATTTTTTAATCCTCATTATGGTAGTCCGTTTCAATGGGTAGCCAATAAACAGACAAATACAAAAGAAGCATGGCATTTGGGTTATGAAAATAGTTTTATTGCAGCTGTTAAAAATAGTAAGTTTATTAAGGAATGGTTTGAATTTTTAATGAGAGCTGTTCAGACACCATATTAGCAAATTGAATAAGAATATAAAAGAGTTAACATTCACTATGATAGATGGTCATCTTTTCATGATCTATATTTATTGCCAATGGACACAATCAAATATGTACTCGCCTACAAACAAATTTAATTGCAAGATACTAAAAATAAAAAATTTACTCAAGCATGCGATTACTATAAAGTTTGGTCTATAAATGGGAATATTGGACAACAAAAGTTAGCAGGTCATACTAGCTACGAAGGGGGAGGCCATGATAATCATTATATTCGATTGTTTTCCCAAGAGAAAACATAAAGACTTTTGAGTAAAGTGCATAATTTGATTAAATTATTCAATTATCCCGTTCGTTTTCTGGATAGTACTTTTTCTAGGCACGTTATGCACGATACATTAGCTGAAGAGTTTCATGAAGATTCAATTTTTATGAAATATTTGTACAACAAAACGAGACATCATATAGCAAAATCAAAGGATTAGCATTCAAAAGGCCTAAAGCTTACTATTTTGTAAGAATGATTATGTTCTCAATATAATTGTTTAATAATCATTTGTTGAAAGTTTTGTTCATTATTATTTATTTTTATTATTTTTTAACAATCAAATTTACTAAATAATAAATAATCCCCCTCCGCTCCCCTCCACAT
>Ga0302186_10000912_pt1 | contig 25554 bp, 20 predicted proteins | sample II_Bog_E1_2_FD_198782 | JGI IMG/M metagenome (GOLD analysis project Ga0302186, IMG submission 198782) | Peat permafrost microbial communities from Stordalen Mire near Abisko, Sweden - II_Bog_E1_1 | ecosystem: Environmental > Terrestrial > Soil > Wetlands > Peat | place: Sweden: Abisko...
ACCCATACCGGGAAGTTACGGGCCAAGCGCCGATGAAACAAGTTTTAATTAGCGTTAACGTTAAACTTGCAGTTTTGAAAACTTCGCAAGTTTTTTTGAGCATTAATCCTGACCGGCAGCCAGTGGTAAACTGAAATAAAACGTTGATCCATGGCCCTCCTCGCTTTCAACCCATATTTGCCCTTTATGGCGTTGAATAATCTCTGATGCCAGGTATAAGCCTATGCCGAAACCGGAAATAGTTTTCATTTTGTCGTTTTCTACCCGAAAAAACCGTTGAAAAAGTTTTTCCTGGTCGCGATGCCTGATCCCGATCCCTTCGTCAGTAACTGAAACCTGTACGCTATCGTTTATTCTTTTACTGCTAACCGTAATTATGCTGCCCTTATCTGAATATTTAATGGCGTTGCTTAAAAAGTTACTGATAACCTGGCCTATTTTTTCTTTGTCGGCATTCACAAAAAATTTTTCCAGTTCACCAAAGTTTATTAAATGACTGTGGGTGTTATGTCTTATATCTGTTATCGTTTCTTCAATAAGTTTATTAATTTCAAATTCTTTTGCCTTAAGTTGTAGTTTGCCGGGCTCAAGCCTTGATATATCGAGAAAACTGTGGATAAGGTTAGTCATTTTATCTACCTGGTAGTCGGCCTTAGACAATGCGTTAATAACAAAACTATCATTGCCGGCTTCCATTTTTTTCAATAATATCTGCAAATAAGCTTTTAGCGAAGTAAGCGGTGTTTTCAGTTCGTGGCTCGCCATAGCGATAAAATCATTTTTTCTTATCTCGTCGCTTTTACTTTCAGTTATATCCAGAATGGTACCCAGCATCCTGAAGGGTTTGTTTTTATCATCACTTAAAACTATCCCCTGGGTTTTTATCCAATGCAATGACCCGTCAGGCCAATAAATTCTTGCTTCATATAAATAATTACCGGTAATTAATGCCTCCTCGTAGGCTTTTAAAACTATATTTTCCATATCGTCGGCATTTACCTGCTTTCTGATATCTTCAAGTGTAATAACGTGTTCGGTAGGGTGCCCAAAAATCTCCGCGAGTCGTGGAGAACAAATAAAAGTCATGTCGCGCATGTCAAGGTCCCAGTTTGCAAGGGCAGTAGCTTCTGCCGCCATACGTAAACGATTTTCACTTTCCAGGGCGAACTCTTTCGCTTTAACTTCGGCGGTTATCTCAACAACGGTATTTAAGATGTATGCAACTGTGTTTTCCCTGTTAAAAATTGGTGTATTACTGCAGGACCAATAGCGTTTTTCATAATTTTTTGTTTCTTCATTATATACGTCAAAACGATAATTTGGTACATCAACTTTTTGCCCGGTCTGGGCCACGCTTGTAAAAACATTCCTGGCAACCGTATTGTTATCATAATTATCCTTGTCTTCCGGAAAAACTTCAAAAAATCCTTTTCCTACAATAGACTCCCTGGTGCTCGACGTAATTGTTAAATAAGAATCGCTGGCCGCCAGAATGGTAAAACGGGGAAAATCTGCTTTTACCAATAATGAACCGGGCGATTTTTCAAATATGATTTTAAAAATATTTTCGGGTAAATCAAGCATAAGTACGCCTTCTGCAATCAGTGGTAAAGTTGTGTGCAAGTAAATTATCTAAATTAAAAAAATGAACGCTTTATATAAACAGCAACCATCGGATTATTCATTAATGCCGTTTTTTCTATAAACGGAAAACAACGATAATTTGTTTACAAAAAAACAGCAAATGCGAACAATATATCAAACAAATGCAGAAGATTTCCATTAATATGTGAATGAATATTTTAAATAAGTCAAACTGTGATTCATTTTTTGATAACATTTAAAATCATCAATAAAGTTTCTATCTTCACGCTAAGACAGGCCATATGAAATTACGAACGGAGATATCTGCTAAAATTAAGGGTTTTTGGCGCATACTGGGCCCGGGTTTAGTAACCGGCGCCGCAGATGATGATCCTTCGGGTATAGCCACCTATTCCCAAACCGGGGCGCAATTTGGATACGGGCAACTTTGGACAGCCCTCTGGATGCTGCCTTTAATGACCGTTGTGCAGGAAGCTTGCGCACGGATTGGCCTGGTTACCGGCAAAGGGGTTACTACAATAGTTAAAGAATATTACAGCCGGACCGTTTTATATATAGTTGTTGGGCTCGTCGTAATAGCGAACACTATAAATATAGGGGCCGACCTCGGCGCTATGGCTGCGGCAGCGCAATTAATGGTTCCCGCCTCATTTATCCTCCTGACATTAATATTTACAAGCGTAATACTCGTGTTAGAAGTATTTACCAATTATAAGATTTATTCAAAAATTTTAAAATGGCTGGCCATAACATTAATGGCTTATCCAGTAACTTTGTTTATCGTTCACCAGCCATGGTCCACAATTTTGAGGGCTACCATTGTACCCCATTTTGAACTGTCTTTCGCATTCTTTTTTATAATAACCGGCGTTTTGGGTACGACCATTTCTCCATACATGTTTTTTTGGGAGGCCTCTCAAGAAGTGGAAGAAGACGACGAAAAACATTTATTGACTACAGGTAAACCACTTATAAGCTGGATGAGCGTACACCGGATGAGGGTAGATAATACTTTTGGAATGATATTTTCCGAATTTGCTACATGGTCTATCATAGTCGTTGCAGCAACGGTTTTACATAATGGCGGGGTAAAAAATATTAATACCGCTGCCGACGCGGCAAGAGCGCTGGAACCACTGGTGCATAGCTTTCCGCATGCCGGCTTCCTGGCAAAACTTATTTTTTCGTTTGGTATTATTTCTCTTGGGTTTTTGGCCATACCGGTACTTTCCGGTTCGGCGGCTTATTCAGTAGCTGAGGCATTAAACTGGAGGGCTAGTTTAAATTTGAAATTTAAAAAAGCGCCCGGTTTTTATGCCATAATTATTGCGGCGACCGCTGTGGGCTTGCTCCTCAATTTTATTGGCGTGGATCCTGTTAAGGCCTTGGTTTATGCCGCAGTTTTAAATGGGGTAGCGGCCGTTCCATTAATATTTTTGATCCTTCACATTTCATCGAACGAAAAAATCATGGGCGAATTTAAAAGCCGGTGGTTATCCAAAACCATACTCTGGATTACTTTTATTGCGATGGGTGCCGCGGCCTTTGCCATGTTTTACACAATTGTTGTTTAATTCGACTTTCGGACAACCTTTAACTAAAAGTTTACGTAGAATAAACGATAGGTGCAGGAAACATTATACGAAATCACTTGTTCTTAAGAGGTTTTTATCCTGGAGCTTTTAAATAAGCGGCCAATTATAAGCCACCATGAAAACAAATATTTTTACTCTTTTTGTTGCGCTGTGCATGGTCGTAGTTTTATTTTTAATTGCCTGCAATTCGGATAAAAAAGACAGCAGCCTGGTTCCGGACTCACCCAAACAAAAACAAATTGGTTTAATCGATTCGGCAAATAAAGCTAATCTTAATAATTCAGTTTCAACAGTTAAACCGCCGATAGACCCAAAAAAGGATACTTTAAAATTCCTTACTAATAGTTATGAATTAAATTTGTTCGAAATACAATTATCACGGCTGGCCGAAACCAACGCGCTCGACCCGGATGTTAAAAATCTTGCCTTAACAATAGTCGCCGCGCATATAGGCATAAATGCTAAAATCAGCGCGATAACTGCCGCCGTAAATTTTACATTACCTGCTTTATCAAGTGCCACTCACCAACAAGAACTTCTGGAAATTTCGAAAATTACCGGATCAAGCTTCGATTTAAGATACACTAACGCTATTATTAGTATTCTCGAAAAATCAATAGTCAATTACAAAAATGCTTATAAAAATCTTCCTGAAGGGGATACGAAAACGCTTGCCGGCGAAGCGTTAATAAAAATTGAAGACCAATTTAATTCGGCAAAAAAAATAAGCCACAGGTTAAAATAACATTATTTTTTTATCTCAAAACAATTTTACCCTTATTGCTGTTAACCGATTGTCAATTATAAATGTGGCTTGAAAACCATTTTGTAAAAAGCTATTATTAATAACTTTATAACAATGGTTAAAGCGAACAAAAAAAACGGTATTCAATCCATTCACCCTCAAATACCCAAAACACCAACCGGCATTGCAGGTCTTGACGAAATAACAGGCGGAGGTATCCCAAAAGCAAGGCCAACGCTAATTTGCGGTGACGCAGGTTGCGGAAAAACACTTTTATCGCTTGAATTTATTGTGAGGGGCGCTATTGAATTTAACGAACCCGGGGTTTTTATGGCTTTTGAGGAAAAGGCAGAGGAGCTTGCTATGAATGTGGCTTCGCTGGGTTTTGACCTGAATAAATTGCAAGCTGATAAAAAAGTAAAACTTGACTATGTGCATATTGACCGGAGCGAAATTGAGGAAACCGGAGAATATGATCTTGACGGTTTGTTTATTAGGTTAGGTTATGCCATTGATAGTATAGGGGCCAAACGTGTGGTGCTGGATACGATCGAAAACCTTTTCGCGGGTTTATCGAACCAGGGAATATTACGTACCGAAGTACGTCGTTTGTTTCACTGGTTAAAAGAAAAGGGGGTAACCGCTATAATAACCGGCGAACGCGGCGACGGTCCTTCGCTAACAAGGCAGGGTCTGGAGGAATACGTTTCTGATTGCGTTATCCTGCTCGACCACCGGGTTATCAACCAAATATCAACAAGACGCTTAAGAATAGTAAAATACCGGGGCTCGGTGCACGGCACCAATGAATACCCTTTTTTAATTGATGAAGACGGGATATCCGTTTTGCCCGTAACGTCGTTACAACTCGAAAAAGAAGTCTCCTCTGAAAGGCTGTCTTCGGGCATACCGGCGCTTGACCATATGCTGGCAGGACAAGGTTTTTTTATTGGAAGCAGTATACTTGTGTCGGGAACGGCAGGTACCGGGAAAACCAGCATCGCAGCTTGCCTTGCCAACGAAACCTGCAGCCGGAAAAAAAAATGTCTTTATTTCGCTTTTGAAGAATCGCCAAAGCATATTGTCCGTAATATGAAATCCATTGGTGTAGACCTGCAGCAACATGTAAATAAGGGATTGCTACAGTTTCAGGCTTCCCGGCCAACGTTGCATGGGCTTGAGCAACACCTGGTTGTTATTCATAAACTCATCAAAAAGTTTAAGCCGGATGTAGTTATTCTCGACCCTATTACTAACTTAATTACTGTTGGTTCTGTGAGTGAGGTAAAGGCAATGATGATCAGGTTGATAGATTTTTTAATGGAGGAACAAATAACGGTGATGTTTACCGCGCTTACGCTAAATACAGCAGTTAACGAACAAACAGACGAAGGCGTGTCTTCTTTAGTCGACGCCTGGCTTTTGGTAAGAGATATTGAATTTAACGGCGAACGCAACCGCGGTTTATTCATCATGAAATCACGCGGCATGAAACACTCAAACCAGGTAAGGGAGTTTATTATAACCGATAAGGGGCTCGACCTGGTCGATGTTTACCTGGGCCCTGACGGTGTACTTACCGGTTCTGCAAGGGAGGCACAAAAATTGCATGAACAAACGGAAGGGGTTCTCCGTGACAATGTGCTCGGTTTTAAAGAAAGGGAAATAGACAGAAAAAGAAAAATTTTAGAAGCAAGCATATTAAGCCTGCAAACAGAATTTGAATCGGCCGAGGAGGAATTGAATAAAACATATACAGAAGAGGGGCTTATCAAAAAAGTAGCGGAAAGTAACCGCCAGCAAGTAACAAGGCTTCGGCGCGGAAGCGACATTTCCGAAGGTAAAAGGAGAAAAAAATGATGCCGGCAGAAGAAATTAAATATGAGTTAAAATTGTACGTGGCCGGTAAAACTGAAAAGTCTGTCACTGCTTTAACAAATTTGAAAAAATATTGTGAATATCACTTGCTAAAAGATCAGTATAAAATTGAAGTGATCGACTTGCTGATGCAGCCCCAATTGGCCGAAAGCGACCAGATTTTTGCTATACCAACCCTGGTGCGTAAAGTACCCGAACCTGTACGCAAAATTATCGGCGACTTGTCAAATGCGGAAAAGGTACTGATGAGTTTAAATATACGGCATGTTAACATGCAACTGCTATGACAGAACAACAACCAGTGTCTCAACATGATAATGATTTTACTGAGGATTGTTATCAATTACGTTTATTTGTCACAGGCGCTACTCCTAACTCGACGCGTGCTATCGCCAATTTAAAAGATATTTGTGAAACTTTTCTTAAGGGAAACTACGAATTGGAAATCATTGACGTTTACCAGCAACCATTAATGGCGCAAGCAGAACAGATTGTCGCATTACCATTACTTATTAAAAAAAAACCGTCTCCTGAGCGCAGGTTGATAGGCGATATGTCGGATACTGCAAAGGTACTTAAGGGACTTAATTTACCGGTTAGGAAATAGTTATGACACAGGCAAAAATCGACTACGGGCAGCTATTGACTGAAAATTACGAGCTCCGGCTACAATTAGAAGAAGCCAGGGATACGATAGATGCAATACGCACCGGGCAGGTTGATGCGCTTATAGTAAATAATGGTGATAGTCCCCAGGTATATACCCTTAAAACAGCAGACCAAACCTATAGGGTTTTAATTGAGAAAATGAACGAGGGAGCGGTCACTATAAACAGGGAGGGGCTTATTCTATATTGTAATTCGCGATTTGCTGATATGGCTAATATTGCTTTGGAAAAAGTGATCGGCTTGCCGTTTAAAACGTTTGTCGCCGAAGCTTCAAAGGAGAAATTTAACGCTTTGATCTCCGATGGCTGGGATAAAGATTGTAAGGACGAAGTTGAATTGTTTAATAATAAACAGTCGGTACCTTGTCTTTTATCCTGCAATACATTGAATCTGGACGAAGGTACTGCGCTAAGCATTATCCTTACCGACTTAACCATTCTTAAGGAAACAGAAAAACAACTAAAAATAAGAAATGAACAGTTATTGGCTGCTAATTTTGCGACAGACAAGCTGAACAATGAACTGGAGGATACCGTAAAGTACAGGACAGATGAACTTTTTTTAAGCCGGGAGCATTTTAAATACCTTGCAAACAACATTCCTCAAATGACATGGACAAATCTGCCCGGTGGTACAATAAATTATTATAACCAGCAATGGTATAACTACACCGGCCTCAGTTACGAAGAAACTAAAGAATGGGGCTGGCAGAAAGTTATTCACGCTGATGACCTGGCAAACACCATGGACAGGTATTGGGCGTCATTACTATCCGGTAATGCTTTTGAAGTTGAGAACAGGTGCAAAAGAGGTTCTGATGGTACTTACCGATGGCATTTGAACAGGGCTGTACCTGTGCGCGACGAGCAAAACCAAATAGTTTTTTGGGTAGGCACAGCTACAGATATTGAAGATCAAAAAAGAGAAATGGAGAGAAAAGATGAGTTCATAGGGGTAGCAAGTCACGAGCTCCGGACTCCTTTAACCATTTTAAAGGGATATTTACAGCTCATCACATCCTACAAAAAAGAAGAGCTGCCGCTGATTGTTAAACAATATATTGCTAAGGCCAATATTTCGGTAAATAAATTGCAGCGCCTGGTTAACGACCTGCTGGACGTAAGCATGATACAATCAGGCAAACTGGAATACCCTTTTACTGCTGTTAATTTATCGAATTTGATTAAAGTGTGTATCGAAAATGCGGGGCACATTTATCCCGCTAACGTATTTGAAAATACGAACGAAAAAATATTTTTGGTGCAGGGTAATTCCGATCGTTTGGAACAGGTAATAATGAACCTGATTAATAATGCCGTTAAGTATTCGAAAGAACATAAAAACGCCGTAATAAAAACCTTTTTACATAATAACCAAGTGCGTGTCTCAGTTACCGATTTTGGGGTCGGTTTATCCGAGGGACAAAAAGAACGTATTTTTGAACGCTTTTACAGGGTAGAAGACAAAAAATACATGACCAGCGGCTTAGGTGTCGGGCTCCATATATCTGCGGAGATCATCAAAAATCATAAAGGCAAAATTGGAGTGGATAGTGAGTTGGGAAAAGGGGCCACCTTTTATTTTGACCTTCCTTTAGCTTCAGCATAATAAAACCTGCAAATTCAACGTCACAGTTTCAGTGATAAATTTGGCCTTAGCTGTTTATATTATCTTTCGTATTATCTTAATAAAATGCTGATGCACATTTTGAAATCCTGAGTGCCCATCGTCGTAAAAAATTCCTCTCTTTTTCGCGAAGACTTTTTACATCCATTGGTCACAATAAACCGGCCATTGGTCAAAAAAGTTTCTATAGGCGATGCCATTAAAGTTTCTTTATATAAAAAAGAAAACAATGGAAACTACACAACGTCAAACCTACCTCGATTGGCTCAGAATTTTCTCCATAATTGGCGTATTATTCTTTCATTCTGCCATGCCCTATGTGGCTGAAGACTGGTGGCATATCAAAAACCACGAAACGAGCAACCTGATGATGGAATCGAATCATTTCCTGCATTTATTCCGCATGCCGCTTTTGTTTTTCATTTCGGGCACCGTAAGCTATTTTATGATGCAGCGCCGCAGCAGCCTTAGCTTTATCGGTGTAAGGTTCCGCAGGCTTTTTATTCCGTTGTTGGTGGGCATGTTTATCATTGTGCCGCCTCAAATTTATATGGAGTGGTTAAACAAGGGATTTAACGGTACTTTCTGGCAATTTTACAAAACCGTATTCAATTTTGTCCCCTATCCAAAAGGTAGTTTTAGCTGGCACCATCTGTGGTTTATAGCTTATTTGTTTTTGTATGATATTTTGTTCGCTCCGCTATTTGCCTGGATGGCTTCAACAAATCGTGTTGGTTTAAAAGCAAACCTTGCCAAATTAGCTACTGGCAAATGGATATATTCAATTATGCTCCCCGGTATAATTTGGTACACCTTGTTAAGCCCTAAGTATCCCGAAACAAACGACCTTGCACATGATTACTGCTACTTTATTTATTGGTTATTTTTCCTTTTAGCAGGCTTTATCTGCATTACCCAGCCAAAATTAATGGATAGCCTGGAACGTAACCGTCGCTTTGCACTTACTATAGGTTTTTTAAGTCTACTATTTTTAGACTATTTAAGATGGAATAAAATTGAACCCGGCCATGAGCTATGGCCATTTCAAAACGTTTTATTTACTAATCTTTTTATTGCATTGCAACCATTAGTAGCCTGGAGCTGGGTATTAGCGCTGGTTGGTTATGGTAAAAAATATTTAAACCGTAAACATAAAATACTTGATTATTTAAACCAGGCCGTGTACCCCTTTTATATTCTTCATCAAACAGTAATCGTGGTTTTGGTTTATTACATTGTGCAAACACAAAACGAAAGCATTTTATCAAAGTACATTTATACAGTTGGCATGACATTTTTCATAACAGTTTTTACCTACCACCTGCTGATAAGGCCTTATGCACTAACCCGGTTTTTATTTGGTATGAAGCCAAAAAATGAAAAAAAGCCTGTAAGTATTCCAGAACCTGAAAAGATAAATGAAGATCTATTACTTTCCGCTTGAAATTTGTAATTTAAACTTATGAAATTTTTCAGGAAATATATTTTCCCGGCAATATACGGCCTGCTGGTCTACTTTACCATCAGGCTGCTGCATGATACCGATATCAGGCTCCGTTTCTGGACCAGGGCATGGACGATAAATACAATTGAGATTGTGCTGAGCGTGCTGGTAGGTTATGCGGGGGTGTATTTGTTCAGGCGGTTATTTAAATATTATGACAGCCGCTGGCCCTTGCAATTTCGTTACCAAAATTTAGTACGCGAACTCGCGATAATGGTTGGTGCGAACCTGGTTTTGGTAAATATCGTTTTCACGCCCTGGGTGATAATACTTAACGGCAAACTTTACTGGGATGATTTAGCAGATATTTGCATCATCCCCACCCTTTACGCCATTGTTTATTATGGGATCGCGCGTGCCAGGACCTATATGATGGCCTATGTTGACAACCGGGTTTTGCTGGAAAAAATAACAAACGACCATCTTCAAACCGAATTAAAATTTTTAAAGTCGCAGTACCATCCACATTTTTTGTTCAACGCGCTTAACACCATTTACTTCCAGATGGACGAAGATTTGCCTGGGGCAAAAAAGAGCATTGAAAAATTTTCTGAACTGTTGAGGTACCAATTGTATGATCAGCAGCAACAAGTACCGGTAACAAACGAGATTGAATATCTGAAAACTTTTATTGATCTGCAACAGGTACGCAGTACCTCCAGGATGCAATTGAAAGTTGACTTTGATACTACGCTAAACGGGCAATTGGTTTACCCGTTATTGTTTTTGCCATTGGTTGAGAATGCCTTCAAATTTGTCGGGGGTGATTACCGCCTAAATATTAACGCCGCAGTAACCGGCAAAGTGATCAGTTTCCGGGTAGAAAACTCTGTACCCGAATTTGAATCACCGGCAATCAGAAAGGGGGGCATCGGTCTCGAAAATTTAAAGCGCCGGCTCAATTTATTATACCCCGGCAAACATTCATTTTTTACCAAAAAAGAACACTGTACATTTATCGCCGAATTAACGTTGGAATATGAATAATATAACCTGCATCATTACCGACGATGAGCCATTTGCCCGCAAAGGTCTGCAGGGCTATATTGAAAAGACCGGGTTTTTCGACCTGAAGGGAGTTTGCGAAGACGCAATACAATTAAGTGCACTTTTGCAGCCCCGCAATTCCGGGATCGACTTACTTTTTCTCGATATACAAATGCCGCATATTACCGGGATTGAGTTTATAAAAGCGCTGTCACATCCCCCAAAAGTAATATTTACAACCGCGTTTGAGCAATACGCATTGCAGGGTTTTGAACTCGACGTGATAGACTATTTGCTAAAACCCATATCGTACGAGCGCTTTTTAAAAGCAGCCTGGAAAGCCCGTGATTATTTTGCTTTAAGAGAAGAAAAGGACCCAGCCCCTAGCCCCTACCTGTTTGTAAAATCGAACGGGAAACTGGAGAAAATTAATTTTGATGACATCTTGTTTATCGAGGGGATGGAAAATTATGTGGCAATATATATCGAAAATAAAAAGATCATCACCCATACAACGATTAAAGGGTTTTTAGAAAAACTTCCGGCCGGGCAATTTATACAAACGCACAAATCATACATTGCTGCCATAAATAAGGTGGAAAGTATTGAAGGGAATACGCTGCATATTCAAAAACATCAGGTGCCCGTGAGTAAATATTTACGGGAGGCCGTTTTGGGGCAGATTGTGAAGTGATTTGCAGATGTGCAGATTTTAAATGTGCAGATTTTGGATGTGCAGATAGGATGATATAATTAAAAATTTAGTTAAAAACGCCTCCCGGTAATCCGGGAGGCGTTCATTATTTAATTACAAATACCTGCTGCACATTTAGCTTTTGTACAGTGACTTTTGCATTCTGTGGTACATTTCTTTTTTGTACATTTTGTGCAATCGCCTGGTTTTGCAAATGCCGATACGGTTAACATTGCCGCAACAGCAAACACTATGATTTTTTTCATGATTTTAATAGAATTTGTTGATTAAGTTGCTTGAGTGAGTAGTTGATTCAGTTAAAAAACCTGACCAACTCAGCACAATAAACACTATACTAAACGCAAAGTTTATTCACAGGTAGCTTCCGGTGATAATTTAAGCATTTGGCGGTCGCCACTCGGAGGAATTAAAATCGGTTAATTTACTTTGCATCATGTCGGGATAATTCGCTGCACCTGACACAAAATTTCTTTGAATTCCTGGTTTAACCGGAACAATAAACGCTATACACAGCACACAATAATTACAGAAAGCGCCGTTGGCATTTTGTTTGTTTTTATTACAACAACCACCTTTGTGGGTGTGGTTTTTCATCATCAACCGCATTTCTTTCTCATTCATTTTCATACGCATAGCCGGTGGCTGGCTAAGGCCCGGTGCAAGTATCAAAATAACAAGTAAAAACGATAGCGGCTTCATGTTTTCAAAGCTAACTATTCTGTTTTAAATAACAAAGGGATTAATTTTATTGGTTGAGTGGTTGATTACGTGAGTGGTTGATTAGGTGAGTAGTTTATTAAGTGAGTTGTTGACCCGACGGCTATCGGGTACGTGAAATGAAAAAAATAGTTACTTAACCGTTCACCTAATCAACCACTCACCATCAAGGTAACCGTTCACTCAATCAACTTAATCAACCACTCACACAATCAACCTAATCAACCACTCACCGATTCACAACCGCCTGGTACGCTAAGTTCAAAGCATCCTCCAGCATATCCTGCCTTACTTTAATCAAATCAACAAATGTCGCTCCTTTTAACCCCCATTTATTGGGGACAGGGTAAAAAACAGACGGATCGAACGAATTAAAAACAGATTGGTCAATGGGTGATAGTTTTACCATCATACGGCCTTCCTTTATCCAGAGTGTTGAGAATATCCGGTTATTTAAACGGAAGGAAGGGATCCCGTGATGGTCCTGCTCCACGGTCCCGGGTAAAGCAAGCGCCATTTGCCTGGCAGTTTCAATATCCACCATAAAACAATTAATTTTTTGATGTAAGTGCTATCTTAATACCCAGTCCAATCAATATCATTCCGGTAATTTTTTCCTGTATCAACCAAACTTTTGGGTTATTCTTAAAAAAGTCTTTTGATTTACCCAACAAACAGGCAACAAATATCAGCACAGTAGTTCCCTGAACAGCAAACCACAGGCCCAGCTCAAACAACTGCAATTTAAAAAAAGACGATTTTGGATCGATAAACTGCGGGAGAAAAGATAAAAAGAAAATCGCCACTTTAGGATTTAACGCATTGGTTATGATGCCCTGTTTAAATAGCTTAAAATAATTGGCTTTTACCTGTTTTTCGTCGGTGGCTTTTAAACCGGGATTCGTTAACAACGCTTTTACACCCAGGTAAACCAGGTAAACCGCGCCAATAAGCTTTATTATTTGAAAAAGGTATGCTGACTGCGAAATAATGATTGATAAACCCAATACAGCAGCTGATATATGAACAAAGCAACCTATAAATATCCCCGCCGAAGAGACTATTCCGGCTTTTATGCCCTGCGAAATACTCCTTGACGCGACATAAATCATGTCATTGCCCGGGGTCAGGTTCAATAGTAATGAGGTAATAAAGAACAAGTAAAGATTTTGAAAATTGAACATACTTGCTAGTGGTTGACCCGATAGCTATCGGGTGAGTTAAAATCTCCTTGTTTAATAAGCATTAAAAAAAAACCTTTAGCTTTCGCCATTTACCTTTCAGCTTTTACCTTTCGCCTTCAACCTCATTTGCACAGTTAAAGATGCTGCTTTTAATAATTATTTCAAACTTTTAATTTACAAAGGCGGCTATTTAATAAGCTGAACCTGAACATAATGAAATTACTGAACAAGTAAAAAAAAAATTCGTAAAACGTTTAAAAATGTAATTGTGATTGTTTTATTAACAAAAATTTTTAATTAAGAATTTCAATATGCAATTTTAATTTTGCATTCATTTTTTATGTTAACTTTAAAATTAAATATTTTAAAAAGGGCGCAAGTAAATCATACAGCTTTGTTTAAAATAGCAACCCAATCTTTTCAATGACGGCTTCTCCAAAAGTAAAATTGGTAATTACAATTATAAGTTTGTTTTCGATCGCTGTGGGCTGGGCGGTTATTTTTGGCTGGGTGTTTAGTATACAAGGATTAAAAAGTTTCATACCCGGATATCTTGCAATGAAATTTAATCCTGCCTTGTGTTTCGTTTTTCTTGGTTTTGCTTTGTTCATTACCCAATTTCCTTTTAAAAAATACAATTCCCAGGCTTTTCTTATTTTATCGTTTCTTGCCCTTGTTTTAAGTTCGGTTTCATTGTTAGAGGATTTGTTTCATTTCAATGCCGGAATAGACCAACTGATTTTTGCCGATAAAGCGGCAATTGCCGATAAATATCCTTTCCCGGGACGGATGGCGGCAAACACAGCTTTATGTTTTGTTATTCTAAGTGTTTCTTTTTTTGGTTTTGCTACCAGGCGACAGGTTGTATGTGTAATTTCCCAATACCTGTTACACGTTGTTACCGCAATTTCTGCAGTTGCAATTATTGGCTACTTGTACGGCTTAGCGCTTTTTTATAACCTTTCTTACGTTAGTTCAATGGCTGTACATACAGCTGTTACGCTTTTTTTGATATCAATTGCCGCATCCCTGTTGCACCCTTCACTTGGTATAACCAATTTGTTTACGGGTAAACTTGTCGGCAACAAAATGGCCAGGCGAATTTTTACACTCATTGTTTTAATGGTTGTGTTTTTTGGTTCTTTAAGGGTACAAACTCAATATTACAGGTTATTTTCCTTAAATGTTGGTGTTTCGCTGCTTGCACTTTGTTTCTTGCTTGTAAGTTTGGCCATAATCTGGCATACTGCTATTTGGCTTAACAAGATTGATGTAAAACGATATGAAGCCGAAGAAGAGGTAAAGGTGATGAATGAAGTGCTTGAACAAAGGGTTCAGGAACGATCGGCAGAATTGATTGATTTATTAGAAAAATTCAGGGAAAGCGAATCAAAATTCCGGATGGCCTTTGAATACTCTGCCATAGGCATGGCTTTAATTGGATTAGATGGAAAATGGTTAAAAGTGAACAAACAATGGTGTGAATTGGTAGAATATTCGGAGCAGGAACTGCTTTCCATGTCATTCCTTGATATAACGCACCCTGACGACCGCAATTTGCATATTGATTTAGTTAACGATGCGTTAAAAAGTGAAAATGAAGCCTACGGGTTTGAAAAACGTTATATAGCGAAAAGTGGGGAAGTTATATGGGTAACTGTCAATTTCTCAGCAATTAGAAATGAAAAGGATGGGCCGATATACTTCGTTAGTCAGTTTGTTGACATTACGGAACGCAAAAAAGCGGAAAATGCCCAAAAACTTATTATCGAAAACGAAGAAAGGTTACGGGCGATTTTTGACAATGTTGAAGGCGCCACGAGCCTTTTAGATACAGAAATGCGGTTAATTGTTTTCAACCAGGCTTTTTCAGAAAAGCAAACAATGTTAACCGGAAGGCCGCCCTGCGTTGGTGATGAACTTTATGGCTTTTTATCGCCTGATGAAAAGAAACAGCGCTATGAAATTGTAAACAGGGTATTACAAGGGAACAAGGAGACTTTTGAATCTGTTTATTTTAAAAACGGAAAGAACCTGTATTATAGGATTTCATTTACGCCCGTTGTGGTTGATGGTAAAGTAACAGCCATATCAACATATTCAATTGATCTGACGGCGTCGAAGGAAGCTGAAAATAAAATACGTAAAGCCGAAGCGCGATTCAGGGCGATCGTAGAAAGTGTATTTGTGGGAATAAAGCTAACCGATGCTGAAAGAAATCTAATTTATCGCAGCCCGTCTATGCAGGCCATAAACGGCTGGAGCGACGAGGAAATGAACGAGCACTATCTTAAATATGTTCATCCTGCAGACCTTTAAATAGTTGAGAAAACACATCGTGAAATATTATCTGAACCAAATGAAGCAATAAATATAACGTATCGGATACTACATAAAAATGGGTATTACGTATGGATAGAATCCATGCTTTGCAACAAACTTTCAGATGCCTACCTTGGCGCCATAATTACTGTTACCAGAAATATTAGCGAACGTAAAATTGCGGAGGATATGCTTAAGGAAAGCGAGGAAAAATACCGCTCCTTAATAGAACATGCCTCTGATGCCATCTACATACTTGATTTTGAAGGATATTTTACCGAGGTTAATGAAAGTATGTGTAAAATGACCGGATACACAAAGGATGAATTTTTACAGCTAAATATTGAAGGCCTTGTGGACCCGGAACAATTAAAAACCGACCCTATTTTGCTTGGCCCATGGGAAGGTGAAAAAGCAATAATAAGAGAACGGCGTTTAGTAAATAAAAACGGCAATATAATAGACGTTGAAATTAATGTAAAAAGATTTCAGGATAACAGGGTATTGATTATTGCCCGCGATATTTCCGGCAGAAAACAAATGGAAACTGAGCTCCGCGACGCCGAATTAAAATTCAGGATACTTGCCGAAAAATCAAAAGTCGGCGTTTACATCTGCCGGGACGAAAAGCTTTTGTATTTAAATCCACGTTTTGCCGACATTTTCGGATACCAAACGTATGAGCTATTAAATATCACAGGCAGCATTTTTGATGTTCTTTACAGTGAGGAAGATATACCACTTATTAGAAGAAAAATTGAAGAGCGGTTTAGCGGACAAACAGAATCCGTAAACTATGAAGTTAAAGGCAAGAAAAAGGATGGAGCACTTATACACATTGAGTTTTATGGCAGTATGGTTATGCTGGATGGGTTGCCGACCATTATAGGCACCCTGCTTGATATTACGGAGCGCAAAAAGGCTGAAGAAAATATCTTAAATGAAAAAATGCTTTCAGATACTATTATAAATAGCTTACCCGGCATATTTTATTTACGAAATGAACATGGCGAGTATTTGCGCTGGAATAAAAATTTTGAAGTGTTATCTGGCTATACAGCCAATGAAATCAGAAAAATTGATGCCTGGGAAGTAACCGCAGAAGAAGACCGGGAAATTTTATACGAAGCGCACCAAAAAATTCTCAAAGAGGGTTACGCGATGTTCCAGATAAGGGGCAAAAATAAGGAAGGTGTCAGGATTCCATTTTTAGTTAGTGTTTCTTCTATAGTATTTGAAAACCAGCGCTGTTTATTAGGAATTGGTTTTGATATATCATCCCGCATAAAAGCGGAAGAAGAGTTAAAATCGTCGGAACAAAAGTATAAATTGCTTTTTGAGAGTAACCCCTTGCCTTTGGTTATGATCGCCCGGGACGACTTGTCCATTATTGCTGTCAATGAAGCTGCTACTAACCTTTATGGTTACACAAAGCATGAGCTTTTGATGATGAATGCCACAGAATTTAATCCCGGGATGAAGTTCGGACAGCAACTTGAGTTTTTCGGGGAGGAGACCGGCAAATCAACTGATTTTAGTGTAATTAGGCATGCCAGGAAGGACGGGACAGTGATGTTTGTTGACATAATTGCTCACGATATCGTATTCGAAGGCCGCTCAGTCAGGCTCTCTTTAATCAACAACGTTACTGAACGACTTAAGGCAGAAGAAACGCTCCAAAAATCGGAGGCGAACTTGAAAATCATAATGGAAACTACCGATACAGCATACGTTTTGATGGACCAGAAACTTAATGTTGTGGAATATAACCAGAAAGCTATTGATTTTTTAACTCATCAATTTAACCATCCTCCGGTTGAAGGAGAAATACTTGCAGATTATATTCCTAAAGAAAGATATGCGGGGTTTTTGAAAAACGCCGTCAAAGTGCTGCAAGGAAGCGACGTAAGCTATGAAATGAATTTAAGCCAGGAAGATGGTTCGGTGTCCTGGTACTATTTAAGGTTATTTCCAATTAAAAAAGAGAATAATGAGATATTTGGTTTAATGCTCGCACTGTCAGACATTACCGAAAGAAAAAATATTGAAGAAAATTTAAAAACCGCCTATAAACGTATCCAGGCCCATATTAACAGTATAAAAGACATGGCTTGGAAACAATCGCACCTGATCAGGGGCCCTGTAGCAAACTTAAAAGGCCTTAATATTATGCTTAAAGAAAACCCCGCTGATGGCGAAGTATTGAAATATATACACGAAGAGCTTGAAAGGCTGGATAAAGTAATTATAGAAATGGCTGAAGATGCTTCGGAAAATGAAGATTAACTAAAATTATTACTCCACTATAAATTTAAATTAGTTGAATTTATTTTAGTTTAATTTGTAATTATGATACTTGTTTAGCGGCAATGGTTTAAATAGCTTTACAACACATTTTTTTATTCTGTTATCCCTATTTTATGCTTTTTTATTGGGCCTTGATTTCAGCGATTTTTGTTTCAGTAATTATTATTTTTCTTATTTTTAATTTTTTTGAGAGGCAAAGAACTGCAAAAAAAAGTTTAGAAAGAATTAGAAACAAATGGGGCCGGCCCTTAAATGCAAAACGTAATTTTAAACAAATCGGCACTTATTTAAATGCCTTTGATAACCCTGCGAAAATTTCTCCGCTGATTGCAGGAGATCTCGACCTTAATAACGTTTTCAACTATATTGACAGAACAAACTCTAAACCAGGGAAGCAATACCTGTATAAAAAACTTTTTACTCCTGAAACTTCGTTCGAAGAATTGTTAAAACTTGACCAGAAAATTGAATTACTAAATTTACGCCGGCCCGACCAGGAAAAGATAGAGTTAGAACTCTCAAAACTTAACAGCGCCGATGCTTATTTTGTGGCCGGCCTGTTTTTAAATAAACACGAGCCGATACTTTCGCCATTGCTGGGATTTTATACAAAAGTTTCCGGAATCGTTATAATCGGGTTAATCATTTCATTGTTTATAATAAATAACCCGGTTTGCTTTATTTTGCTGGTATTAATGCTTGCCGGTAATGCTGGTATTCATTTCGCGACAAAAAACAGCATTTCCTCTTACACCAGGTCCTTTCCGCAATTATTGATCTTAAACAACGTTGCCTCGAGGCTTTTAAAAATGATCCGTTTTGAAAATGACGAACAGGTTAAAAAAAGCTTAAATAAGCTTTCAGGCTTAAACAGATCTATAAAACTGGTAAGTTTTGAAAGTAAATTAGCAGATAACCCCGAAAATTTTAGTTATGCCTTATACAAACTCGTAAAACTACTCTTCCTGTTAGAGCCTTTTGTATTCATTACATCAATAAACCGTATCAATAAATTCAGGGATGAAATCGAACTAATTTATAACTATGTGGCCGAAATTGACATGCTCATCTCCATTCATTCCGTCAGGGCCGGACTTCCGCTATATAGCAAACCGGTATTCTATACTGAAAAAATGCAAATGGATTTAACTGAAATGTATCATCCGTTAATCTATAATTGTGTTCCAAATTCTATTTATGCACCCGCCGATGAGGGGGTTTTAATAACAGGGTCAAACATGTCGGGTAAAACTACTTTTATCCGTTCAATAGCAATAAACATGCTGTTGGCACAAACTATTTTTACTACATGCAGCAAAGAGTACAAGGCGCCCATATTGAAGCTTCAGAGCAGTATAAGGACTACAGACGATTTATTAGGTCAGAAAAGCTATTTCCAGGCTGAGGCTATGTCTATTTTGGACATTATTAATAAGAGCAGCAAAAATGAACCTGTTAAAAGCCTGATCATTATTGATGAAATATTCAGGGGGACAAATACAATAGAACGGATCGCCGCGGCGAAATCAGTTCTTAACTATTTAACAGAAAATAAAAACTTTGTTTTTGTGTCTACACATGACCTTGAACTGGCAGAGTTGCTCAACAACGAATATGCCGTTTATTCCTTTGAAGAATCTGTAAATGAGCAGCGGCTTATTTTTGATTATAAAATGAAAACCGGCGTACTTAAAAATAAGAACGGCATTGCCATATTAAAAACAATTGGGTACCCTGAATCGGTGGTTGAAGACGCTTATATTGTAAGTGAAGAACTACGACGGAAATATTTATTGTAAAGGCATTTAAAAACGCTTGCAGTATATTTAGACTTATGAAGTTTTGAAAAATTCGTAAGTCTTTGAATTCCCCGGGCTATTTCTTAACAAACGTATTTCCTCCTGCATTTCCTCAACCCGGTCCAACAGGTGATTTATAGCTTCAATACCTGCTATATTAATTTCCAGTTCATTGTGTAAACGGATCATTTTTTCGAGCTTCTGCAATTCGCCCTCCGGGATATAATCGGCCTGATTAACTTTCCTTATGGTAATAAGTCCGGCCTCGCCCAATGAATTGATAAATGTATATTCCACTTCATGGTACAGGCAAATCTCGGAGGCCGCAATAAAATTTATTTCATCCATCTTCTTTAGTTTAGTTTATTGGTTCATTAGTTCACTGGTTCATTAGTTCATTGGTAAAGGGCTAAAAGCTAATAGCTATTAGCTAAATGCTAACGGCTGGCAGCTAATTCCTCAAATAAGTTTTTTTGCCGTTCAGTGAGGTTTACCGGGATCTGGATATCATAAGTAACATAAAAATCGCCAAACTCGTTTTCCTTTTTGTAAACCGGCAATCCCTTCCCTTTAAGTTTAACTTTTGTCCCGTTTTGAGTTTCTGGCTTAACTTTTATTTTCACTTTGCCATTCAGTGTATCAACGGTTACTTCACCGCCAAGCACAGCTGTATAAAGATCAAGCTTCACTGTGTTGAACAAATCACTGCCGTTTCTTATAAACCGCGGGTCATCGGCGATAGAAAATTTTATAAACAAGTCGCCGGCAGGTCCCCCATTTACACCAGGTCCGCCATGCCCTGCAATTTTAATGGTTTGTCCATTTTCCACACCTGCCGGAATGGTAATCCGGATATTTTTGCCGTTAACTGTAAAAGCTTGTTTATGGGTTTCGGCGGCTTCCGCTAAATTAAGTTTAAGTTCGGCGTTGACATCCTGTCCCCGGTATTTTACCTGTCTGTTACCCGATGATTTATTGCTTCGTCCAAACATAGATTGAAAAAAATCTGAAAAGTCGTCGCTGCCAAAACCGTCAAAATCAGAGGCCTGGCCGCCCGTATAAGCCCCTTGTTGTCTTCTTTGCTGCTGCTGGCGCATCTGTTCTTCATACTCAGCCCCGTGCTGCCAATTTTCGCCATACTGATCATATTTTTTCCGTTTTTCCGCGTCGCTCAAAACTTCATTGGCTTCGTTAAGTTGCTGAAACTTCTTATTGGCCTCCGTGTCGTTCGGGTTTAAATCCGGGTGATATTTTCGCGCAAGTTTTCGATAGGCATTTTTTATGTCTTTGTCTGATGCGGTTTTAGGGATACCTAATACCTGATAATAATCTATAAATGCCATGGTAAAATCTTTATAAAGTTAACAGGTAAAATTAAATTAAGTTTCCCGGCCACGTCTGGCATAGAAATCAACGCCTGCATATTCATGTCAAAATTAAAAAGCCCTCCGGATATTTGAAGGGCTTTCCTAAAGTATTTAAAAAAAATTTAGCGGTGTTTATTTAGGGCCTTGGCGGCGGAGGCGGCAATCTCAAGCCATGGTGTGCCCTTCTGTAATGATGGTAATAATGATGGTGCCGCCTAAACGGATTACGGATATGGATCCGTGGCGGCCCGGGAGGCCTTGGCGGCGGGGGTGGCAACTGGAAAGTTTTGATAGTGGCGCTTTTTCCCGGGCCATTACCTTCAGCACTTACAAATTGTAAAGCGCAAGCTGTTAGTAAAACGACTACAAAAATTTTAATTTTCATAAAATTGAAATGAGTATCTTTTAATTATTTCATTATTGTACATACATAAAGCTAATCTATCAATAAATGTTTAAATTATTTTGAATAAATTCTGATTAAGATCAGATATATTTTCAAATTTTTAATTTAACTTTAACGAACTTTATATAAAATTATTTTTCTTGTTCCTTAATCCTCTGGTTATATTTTAATTGACAAAGTTGATTTAAAATTAAAATATGGTTATTTTTTAATCATGGTTTAATATGTGAATCCCTGCATAATTAATTATAAATTAAAAATAACGAATAAATAGCCTTCGTAAAACACAATTTATGGATACTGAAAATTACGCCGTTTATATTAACGAAATTAATCCTGTTATAAATAAAGTTAACAAAATCAGTTACGTAAGTGAAAAGCGAAATATTTTCATCCCCTTTTATGCGTATTTCAACAAAATTGCGGTATTGAGAGAAAAAAACCAGGAGCTCCGTAAAGTCAATGAAAACCAAAAACGAATCATTTCCATTTTAGCCCACGATGTACGGAATCCATTATTGTCGATTAAAAACATTATTGAGCTCAGGCAAACAGATATACTTGATGCCAACAGCGCATGTAAAATGATGCAAATTGCTAAAGAGCATTTAAACAATACTATTGAAATGGTTGATAATATTGTTCAATGGGGGCAATCGCGCCTGTTCTCGGGTGAGATAAACTATGAAGATATAGATTTACACGCATTGGTTAAAAATGTATTTTTATCAGAATCATTAAAAGCCCTGGTTAAAAACAATAGTCTTTGTAATAATATCAGCCAGGGAACTAATATCCATTCAGACAAGCAAGCATTGGAATTCATATTACGAAATTTAATCAGCAACGCCAATAAATTTACCGAAAATGGCTGCATTATTGTCAATGTTCAACAACAGGGACGAAAAACAGCCTTGCTGGTAAGTGATACCGGAGTAGGAATGTCGGATGATCAAATCAAAAAATTATTTAATAATCCAAAAAACGGTTCGACCCTGGGTACCAGGCTGGAAAAAGGAAGCGGCCTTGGTTTACTCCTGGTGAAGGAGTCAATAGGTCATCTGGGTGGATCTATCGCCGTTGAAAGTTTAGTGAATCAAGGGACATGTTTTAAAATTGTCATATAACTGCGTAATTATTCTCCCCTGTGTGATAAGCAATCGCTGCTTTAAAACCGCATAAATTATTTTAGGAATTTTTAAATCTATTTTGCTTATGCGCCCTCATAAGTAAATCCGCATTTTTATAGTACACCTAACACATCAATATTTTTCAATATAAATGAAAACTACCTTCCGGGTTTATTTCGTAACTAATATGCTAATTTTTTTAAACTCTTAAATTCGATCATGTCGACGAAACAATTTACACTATGAATTTATTTATATATTAGGCTTGATTTTATATACTCAAAACTACAGACAAGACCGATCAGAAAATGATTTCAGCAAAAATCCCTGAAAACGAAAACAAAAGACTACAAGACCTATACAGCAGCAATTTATTGGACACGCCACAAGAAGCCGAATTTGATGAAATCGTAAATTTTGCCTCTTTGTTATGCAATACGCCAATTTCACTTATCACGCTGGTTGATTCAAACAGGCAATGGTTTAAAGCCAGGGTCGGATTAAGTGTCACCGAAACAAACAGAGACATTTCTTTTTGCAGTCATGCCATATTACAGGATCAACTTTTTGAGGTCCCTGACACTATGAAAGACATCAGGTTTCACGATAATCCCTTAGTAACTGAAGATCCCTCGATACGTTTTTACGCTGGTATGCCCCTTGTAACAAGCTCTGGAAGCCGCCTGGGTACTTTATGTGTCATTGACAAAATACCGGGACATTTAACTGAGCAACAAAAATTCGGCTTAAAAGTATTAGCCAATAATGTTATAAAAATTGCAGAATTAAGGATAAAAAATAAGGACCTGTTTTACCTGACAGAAACTCAAAAAAAAATTATTTCTATTCTTGCTCATGATGTTCGTAATCCGCTGGCCTCCATTAAAAGCATCATTGATCTTAAACACTCGGATATATTAGACGCAAATGAAGCAGCAGAAATGATGGAAGCGGTCTCTGGTCAGTTAACGAGTACAATCGATATGGTAGAGAACATTGTAAAATGGGGACAGCTCCTTTTACAGTTTGGCCATTTAAGTATTGAAGATTTTGATTTACATGAACTCGTTGAACGTATTTTTGGGTCTGAATCGTTACACAGCCTCAGCAAAAATAATAAACTGATAAACAATGTGCTTCCGGAGACAATTATTTACTCTGACAAGAATATATTTGAGTTTATTTTAAGAAATCTTATAAGCAATGGTAATAAGTTTACGCAAGACGGCAGTATCACCGTTGCCGCGCAACAAAAAGGAAATAAAACAGTTTTATCCGTAACTGATACCGGAGTAGGCATGACCAATGACCGGGCGAGTGAATTGTTAAATAACAACACAGCCGGTTCAACATTAGGCACTAACAAGGAAAAAGGGAGTGGCCTGGGCTTATTGCTGGTAAAAGAGTTTGTTGAACGTATGGATGGCTCAATAACAGTAGAGAGCGCTTTAAACAAGGGTACAAGTTTTAAGATAGTAATATAATAATATGGATAAATCTATTTTCAAGGCATTTAATGAGATTGCAACTAAAGAAATAGCGCCGGGCTTTTTCTCCAAATTAATTCATACCGAAAATAATACAATAAATTTTATTGAGGTAAAAAAAGGGAGTGCTATACACCGTCACCAGCATTTTCATGAACAATGTTCTTTTGCCCTGGAAGGAAAGTTTGAGCTTACGGTTAATGATATTCCTCAAATACTTGAACCCGGAATATTTGCTATTATCCCCCCCAATGCGTGGCACAGCGGAACGGCCATTACGGATTGCAAACTGATTGATATTTTTAGCCCGGTAAGGGAAGATTATAAGAACCTGTAAAATAACAGCTTGCACCCAATAATCCACACCTATTTGCATATTCGCACTTCTGCACATCTGAATATCTGCTTTTTATAAAAAGTTAAGCAGGCGCTTATAACTCCGGCCCACCGGAATTATTGCGCCATCAGTCAGTACTACTTTATTACCTTCCACCTGTTTTATCCTGGCGTTGGTTACCAGGTAAGATTTATGTATCCGGAGAAAATGTTTTTCAGGAAATAATTCTTCAACAGTTTTTAGTGAGCCTTTTACAATAATCTTCCCCTCATCGGTATAAATAACCGAGTAATCTTTTAATCCCTGGATATAGGAAACCGATGCAACTGGTGTTTTCAATTTTTTTGTTCCTGATTTTAAAAAAAGGTATTCATCGTTTTTTTGGGGATCAGCAAATGGCGGAGCTTGCTTAATATCTTCCTGTAATTTTATAAATTCCTTTCGTTGTTCATACCAGTCGATACTAAGTTTAAGGGCAACGGTAAGCAACAAATACCAGGCCGTTATAAAAAAATTGAATGGAAATGAAAACCAAAAATCACGGTAATAAAAGGCGCCGATTACAAAGCCGTAGAGATAAATATCATACAGGCTTTGCAGGCTAACGTAAATAGCCAGCAATAGTACCAGCAAAGCAAAATAGTTAAAATACTTTTTAGGTGAAAAATACCGGGGAATAAGATAATAGACGTTTATGTACGCCAGGGTGATGATAAGGACAAGCCTTACAGCGGTGCATTCTGCGAAATGGCCGAGACCTGCCTTTTGAATAAGGTACCGCCTGTCGTATAGAAATATCAGCGTAACCACAATCCAGAAGCCCAGGTTCAATAACAATTTTACAACAGGCCATTTCATGTATCAAAAATCGCTAAAAATAAAATAAAACGGCGCATACAATGGACAACATCAAATTTATTAGATGAACCTGTTTGTGGTTGATTAAGTAAAGCCCCCTCTAAATCATCGCCGCTGGTTAGCGGGAGGAATTAAGTAATACGTGGTGAAGCTAATTTCTCACCAACATGGGGAGATCCGAAAACTTTCGGATTAGCGGGGCTTAGCTTGATCGACCGTGAACTAAACCGTATATCTATTAATAAAGCAGTTAGTCTACTTTATTTCAAATTAAACGGGAACCAGCCTATCCTTGCCTTTAAAGTAATTTATGCTT
>Ga0302186_10000913_pt1 | contig 25547 bp, 27 predicted proteins | sample II_Bog_E1_2_FD_198782 | JGI IMG/M metagenome (GOLD analysis project Ga0302186, IMG submission 198782) | Peat permafrost microbial communities from Stordalen Mire near Abisko, Sweden - II_Bog_E1_1 | ecosystem: Environmental > Terrestrial > Soil > Wetlands > Peat | place: Sweden: Abisko...
AAAAAAATTTTGAAAGGATTGTAATTAAAAAAATTGTTTTTTTTAAGTGACCATTTGTCATTTTTAGTTTTTTGAGTTTTTGAAAGAATAAAATCCATTTAGGAACCTAATCGCAATAATCAGATAATTAATTTTTCTAAAATAAAATTAAAATATAAATTCAAAAATAATCACCATGCTTTCTTTTTTATTTTGGCCGATATTAAGTTCCCTCCTGGCTGGCTCGATCCTGACCTCCCTATACTACCTCTATTTTTTCTTCAAAAGCTACTTTCAAAACAATTTCATCTCAGCAATCACCATAGAAAGCAGCGACATGATGTTTCAATGGGTCCTCGATTATCTGCTTGAAAAAGGCTACATTTCCAAAGGTATGTCGAATTTCACCTGCAAAATCCAAAGAGCCTCCAAATCTCATTACATATGGCAGAAGCAAGATGACATCAATCAAGATCTCGATCGTCCAAAGATATCATATACCCCTGGTAGTGGTTATCATTCATTTGTCTATAAGGGATTGACCATTTATTTCACACATGAGATAATAGATCGTTTGACAGTGGGGTATGACAGAAAGCCATTAACTGTTGAATCGATTAAATTATTTGCTTATGGGACGAAACATGTGAAGACATTGAAAGAATTATGTGAAGAAGCGATGAATAAAGCGATGACTTTGGATAAGGATAAAACAAGCATTTACGCACTTGGTGACTTTTGGACCGTGTGGGAAAAGGTCCAGAGCAAAAGACAAAGACCACTTGATTCTGTGATTTTAGATTCTAACATAGCTGAGGAAGTTATGAACGATATTACTAATTTCAAGCAAAATAACCAATGGTACATCGATCGAGGCGTACGATTTTTTACCATTTTAACAATTCATAAATATGTATTATCAAATAAAAGGTACCATATAGAAGAGGGTATTTATTATATGGTCCCCCAGGAACCGGCAAAACTTCATTTCTCCTCGCATTGGCAGGGCAATTAAATCTCTCAATCTGCACAGTGAACTTATCTGGCAACGAGCTGGATGATGAACGATTGAACAAAGTACTTGAAAAGGCTCCTAAGAATGCGATCATTCTCCTCGAAGACATTGACGCCATTTTCGTCGAAAGAACAAGCGTCGGTCAAGAACGAAGTGGTCGTAAAGTTTCATTTTCTGGTCTGCTGAATGCTTTGGATGGTGTTAGAAGTCAAGAAGGAAGGGTATTATTTATGACGACCAATCACATTGAGAAATTGGATCCTGCTTTATTAAGACCTGGAAGGGCTGATGTTCATGTTAAATTGGATTATGCCACTGGTACTCAGATCAGAAGGATGTTTATGAAGTTTTACCCTGAGGCTGATCAGGGAATTGTGGAGGAATTCGCTAGAAGAGTGCCTGAAAATAAGTTGTCGATGGCAAAATTGCAGGGACATTTCCTGAGAAATAAGAACGACCCACAAAAAGCAATAGAAAACGCAGGAGATTTGATAGAAATCAACGAATACACCAATGAAATGAGCATTAAGGATTGGCTTTTCAGATTAGGATTGGAGTCATTTGCTGAGGAATTTATTAAGGAAAATATTTGGCGAGTTGGCGATTTGAAAGGTATGAATGAAGGGGGATTAGATAAATATGGAGTGAAACGTTTGGGGGATCAGAAGAGGATAGTTAATATGTTGAAAGGAGATGAAATTGCTAAGAAAGCTTTCTGTTACATGTCAAAACCATCAATACGGTCTCTGATGAACCTATATTTAAACGAAATTAAGGAAATAGAAAAATTGATTCAGTTGATTCCTGAAAACACTGTAACAGAATTTCATTTGAGGGATGTTTTTGATGAAGAATGCAAGGGGAGCCTTGAAAAACGCATAAAAGAACTAGTTATTAGGGTAGAAAATTATAAAAAAACAGGGAAAATCGAGAAAAAACAAGAGAAGACGAAAATCTACTCAAAGGAAAACACAGAAGACATTTTGATTAGTTTGGGAATGGAAAAATATGTAGAAACCTTCAAGAAAAACAATGCGTTGTTGCCAGAAATTTTCTATGGGTTGACGAGCGATGATTTGGAAAAAAACTTCCAAGTGGAGTTGGTGGGGAAAAGAATGAAGTTGATGAAGGTCATTAATGAATTCAATGCAAAGAAGGATGAGGAAATCGAAGATGGGGAGAAGAGCTTTAGCGATTTGAATGCGATTGGATTGAAGAAACAAAGTTCCATAAATTATTGAGAAAAAAAATTAGAAAAAATTCGTGAGAGGTGATCATTTAATTTGAAATTCAAAAAAAGAGAAAGAAAATAAAATTTTTTTCCCAAAAAAAAATAAAAAAAAAAAAATCGAATTTTTTAAAATTTTTCTTATAAAAAAAACAACGAAACCAAATCCATTTTTTTTATTTTATTTAAAATTTTTTTTTTATTTGAAATATTTTATTATTGATTAATTATCAGATATTTTTCATGAACTCTTTTAAATCGCTTTGCAACCCTAATAAAATTTAAGCTGCTTTGCAAAATTTAAAATTACTTTTGTCTTCTAAGGCAAAATGAAACATTCCGCTTGGAACACTTTCCAACTCTTCAAGCGATTTGCTTAAATCTTTTTGATTCATCTTTTTGAAAGGTGGGGTTTGGAAAAGGTAACCATTGAGATCTGGAATGATCAAATTCTATAAAACCAAATTTTTATAATTTGTCATATCAAAAGAAAAACACACCAGTTTAAATAAATTATAAACATCCTGTAAAGTTTCCTTTGGTGTAAATGATGCTTCCCAAATTGTGTCATTTGGCAATTTGATCCTTATTTTAGTTTCAATGAAAAAGGGTTTTTGTAGCATATCTTCAAATTCTTTCTTGCTTTTAGATGAGAATCGATTAGACTCGTTGAATTGCTATTTGATATTTTAGTACTATTAAATTAAAGTTTTAAAACTTTTGATGCTGCCACAATTGCAAATTTGATTTCTGGATCTTCTTGATCAAGACTTTCAAAATTATGAACTGTTGTGTCGTTCAATTCAGTTTGAATTTGTTCTAAATAAAAAAAAATGCTTTAAGACTTCTTTAATCAATTATTACTTAAAGTTTTATTTGGGTCAACTTTCAAGAGTTTAATTTGTCTCTTGAGGATTGGCTTGATCATTTGCTTTTAAATTTTTGCAAAATCTCCAATTAAATTTCTTACTTACTTCTCGCATTCTTTTAAGTTCTTCCAATTTATCAATGAAAGATTCCTCACCTTTTTGTTTTAAAGCTTGTGTATTTTCAACTTTAAAATGAAATACACGTATTATTTATCATTTTTAACAACAATATTTTTTTTACATTCTTTTGAATTTGTCACAATAGATTGATAGGGATTGAAAGAAGGGCCCACTTGAATTTTGTTACCATAAACAAACAAAAAATTTATTTATGAAAATTACATTGAGAAAGCTCATGATCTATAATTTCTAATATTTGAATGATGAGAGGGAAATTTTCTTGTTCTTCAGTCAAAAACATTAGTTCATTATCGAACTCGAATCCAACCTTTAAAATTAAATTTTTATTTAAAAAAATTGGGTTTTTGCCTTTTTTAAAAGATCAAGAGCTGGAGGGAATGGGCTAATATTTTCGAGGAACTTTTTGTTTACTAATTTTATTCTTCTGAAATTTGGATTTTTCGGATCAGAAACAATATTCTTGGTAATTGTTTTTATGAGTGTCAAAGTTTGGCGATAATTTTCAACATTTTGCGTTACAGCCTTCAGGTCATTCAGAAGGAAAAAAACCAATTGTTCTTCATTTACCATCGTATTTTCAGTTTTTGATTCAATTTTCTTTGGTTTTTCTTTCTGCTTCGGGACATTTATCTCAACCTCCATTTTTTTTTCGAATTCTTTTTCTGCCTTCAGAGGCTCAACAACCTTTTCTTTTGATTGAGAAGAATCTAATTTGATTCTCATCATTTGCACTAACTTCAAAGGAATTTTCATCTTTTCAAATGTCGCATCATCCATTTTTTTTAATGCCTCTGCAGTGTCGAACCAATTGTCCTCCAAACTAAAAAGATATTTTTTGAAGTTTAACAATATTACATTTGAATGTAGGGGTTAACACTTTCCCTTGGCTTTTTCAACTCATCAGCTATAGAATAAAAGAGCTCTTGAAGAAAACTCATTTATATTTTTAAATGGATTTTTTTTAATTTGGGAAAAAAATTTGATTTTTGAAGAAAAAACCAACACTTAAATTTTTTTTTAATTTGGGAAAAAAATTTGAATACAATAAATTATCTTAAAATGTCCTCTTCCAATTCAGGAAGTAATTTTATTGTAAAAAAAATTAGAATTTTGAATAAAAAAAGCAAATTTTAGCCAAAAAAAAAATAAATATTCTTTTAAAATTGCTATGTTATTGATATTATTTAAATATCATTGTCTATTTATGAAAAATGTGCTCCTCCAAGATTTTCCATTAAGGAATATTAAATATTCCAAGAAAACCTCTTCAGAGACAAAAATATAATTAAATAAAAACGAAATTTTCTTCAAAGACAAAAATAGCCAAAAAAATCAGTAGGATTATTTATTTTGGTTTTGATACAAATCCTGCAAAAATGTTCTGAAAATCACAGTTTTTACGAACCTTTGCAGAAACGGTAGATCTTGTGTTTGTTTTGAATTTATTATTTGTTTTGAATTTATTATTTGTTTTTCCAGAAATTCAAAATCGAGAATCTGCCCATAAAAAATTAATGCCATTACAAAAAATCAAATTTATTACTTTTTTTCTAGGATCAGCGAATTTTGGTTCCAGCGGGATTTTTTTTATGATATTGAATTGTAGGCATTCTTTGAAAATTTCGATGATTTTTTCACAAGCCACATCTTCTTGACTTGTGGGATCATAGATCATTTTTTTGATTTGAGAGGAATTTGTAGAGGGTTGGTTTTTTCGATGGAATCCAAAAACGAAATTTTTTTTGTTGCTTTTGGAAGCTAAGGTTTGCGACACCTCATTGTTGATAATATTGTAAACTCCCCGCATTTTATCTTTATGAGTGCTGAAAGCTGGCAAAATTGAAATCATCTCTTTGTAGGTCTTGGAAGTCATGAAAATGTTGTTATCGTCAAGTGAAACCAAAATTGAATTGGAGATTTTTTGATCGAGTTCATTTTCCTTGAAATATTCAAAATCTTGATTGATGCCTTGTTAAATCATAATAAAATTTATTAAGATAATTAAAAAAAAACCAATTAGAATCGGAATAGGTGATCCCAACATCGCCTCTTTGCTTTGAGGCAAATTCATAAATATAGGATGAGGCCATTTGAAAGGTTTAAGCAAAGCATAATATGTCATACTTTTAAAAAATTGGATTATTACAAAATAAAAAACAAATAATTACATTGTGGAAGTCAATAATGAAGGGTTTTTAGATAGAAAAATCACTTTGGTTTCAAGGAGAATGGCGATAAAAAGAAAGAAGAGGTCATCAAAGGGAGTATTAGAAAAACATAGCATTGAGCCCCATTTTGCTTCCAAAAGAAACGCTTTCTCCTCTTTGGGCAAAGAAATAGATAATCTTTCGTTATTGTATTCGAAAAAGAGCTGGTTTTCGAAACTCAATGAAGTGCTACCTTTGTAAATTTTTTGGAGGATTAGATCTGCTTCATTGTTGAGTTGCTTATGATTAATAGATAAATAAAATAATTTAATTTTTGAAAATACTTTCAACATAAAATTAGCATCAGTAAAGCTAAAAATTTCATTTTCAGTGGCCATATTTTGGTTTATTACTTTGACTCTTCTCCGTTTTAAGGAATCTGGAAACATTAAAACAAAATTTAATTTCTAAAAGCTACAAATTATAAATTTACTTAGAATAGTAACGATCAAGTCAATGAAGAATTTGAAAAATGGGAAATATGTTACAAAACAAAATACTCGCGGAACTGAATAGTATGTTTTTCCAGTTTTCTTTTTGTTCTTTTATATAATAAGTTTAATATTTTTATTTCTACATAGTGAGCATTACCACTTCAATATAATCATTTGAAATAAAACAAATTCCATAACACATCTGATTTGGGTTGGTCATCGCAAGAATTCTATTGTCTCTTTGCAAACCATCTTCTGATTTCATCATAAATAAAAAGCTTTTTTCGTTTTGATTTGAAACGTTGCTCGAAAAAATTATACTGAAAAGGAAAAAAATAAATCATTAAGAAATATCAAAATAATTATACTCATTAATTTCTTTTGTTTTGTTTAGTTTTTCAGGTGGGACTCCAAATGGAAATGCATATTGCGGAATCAACTCAACCCATGACCTTTGTTAAATAATGAAAAAAATAAAAAATTTCATCAAAAACTTTTGAATTTTTTCCACAGGATCTGGAAAACTGAATAAGATTTTGGCCTCAGGATTTTCATTATTTTCCCCTTCTAAATTCATCTGTGCGAGATCGAGCTCATTGATTCCAATCACAAAGAACTCTTCGAAGAGATGTTGGCAATTGTTCCTTTCGGATAAAAGGGGTGCTTTTGGTATAATTTCTACTGATGGTTTTGCTTTCTGAAGAATTTCTGTTGATCTAATTTGAAAATCACTATTTGTTTCTGGTTTTTGTTGGTTCACATTGCTAATAAAAAAGTTAATCCATAATCAAATTTTCTGAAAATGAACTCGAAAAATATGTTGAATAAGGGGGAATCATTCTTTGCAACTATAGACTTCCTCATGTCTTCATAATATGAAGGATCTGTTAAAATTATTGGATTCATTAAAGAAATAAAAAAAAAAATATTGTAATTTAAATGAAAGAAAAAAAAAATCTGCCTTTTTCCAAATTTTTTTGAAATTTCAGCTTCGTGTCCAGGTTTATTCCTTTCACCTTCGGCTCATAAGAGTACTTCCGAAAATTCCCATCATCCTTCTTACATAAAGAATACATTGGTTTATCAACTAAAGAATAATGCGACTCGAAAACTGATTGATCATTGGTGCTGAGAGTTTCCGCATTGCTGGTTTTATAATAATCTAAAAAGTATTTACATAAAAGAAAATTGAAACATTAAGAATTTAACTTTCTCCAGTAGTCGTCCCTTGGCTGATTTTCGATTGGGTTAAATTGAAGTTTTTTTCCTTGTTTTCTTTAGGGTTGAAGTAATATTTGCTCAAAAGGCCTTTCAAATATTGGTTTTCCTGCTTGAGCTCTGAGGTTTCTTTTCCAAGAGACTCGTTTTTATCTTTTAATAGTTTGATTTCCTAGATGAAATTTTGAAAAAGGATAATAAAATATGTTTTTATTTACGAACCTCCTGCAATTTTTCAAGCACTTCCTTCAAATAGAGGTTTTTCCTTTCACTGTTTTGAAAGAGCTCTTCTAGAAAGTTGAGCTTTTTTAATTTTTCATGGTTGGGGTTTTTGTTAGGTTGAGAAGACATAAGGGTTTGAAATTAGTGTTTCTTAAAATGTTTATGAAAAGAGTATATTGGAACAAAATATTAATAAATAACAATTCTCGATTTTTCTATATTTAGAAAACTAAAATTTAATTAAAAAAATTCAAACTATACCTTTTTTTTTTCATCATAATTGTTTTCTTAAAAAAGGATTTTTACTTATGGAAAAAGATTCACCGAATACAAAGGAACTCAAACCTCCAACAAATCACCAAAACATAGAATTTCCAGAAGGAGACATTCTCCATAATTACCAGGCTGACGATTCCCCTAGCAAATTCGATTATTTAAAAGGAAAATACATTTTTCGGTTTCCTTTTACGATCACTTCCATGAAATGGGGGTTGAGTTTGGGATTTTTCTTTGGTTTGCATACTTATATAAAAAAAAGTGAGCAAAAAACAAATTTTTAAATATTTTAAAAAATTTATTGAAGAGAACATTGTTAATTCTTTCTATTGGTTCATTTTTGGGAGTCTTTTTACGGGATTGCCTATATGGTATTTAATTCTTTTTAAAGAGATTGTTAATTTATTGTTATTGATTTTAGGGCTTTTTTTATGGTCAAGTATTCGTTTTATAGTCTTTCATTGAGGAAGTTTGAAAAAGGACAAATGGAGGAAGTTGAAGTGTCGAATATTTTAACGGATTATATGAAAAAAAAAGCCGAGGTCAAAGGCAACATTTCAAATGAAGAGCTGATGAGATTAATTGATATGAAACAAAAGGAATATTATTTAAAAGCTTGCCAGTTTGATGATCTTTTGGAGGAGGATCAAATGAAGGAGATAGATGAATCATTCAAAAAAAATGGCGGAAATAAGGAAAATGAAAAAAATTGATTATTTTTATTAAATTTTAATATTATAGTCTAAAAAATTATTGACGAAAATAATTATAATAAGTCTTTTTAAAAAATAAAGAAAGTCAGATTTTTTTGTTGTTGAAATAAATGCTTATTTGTAAAATTTATATAATAAGAAAAAAAAATTATTATTTATTATTTTTTAAATTGAATTTGCAAAAGGGTTGAGAGAAAATTCAAATTTTATAGAAATCGTTCATCAAACTTTAAAAAAATATTTGTTTCAGTTTTTGTTTGACAATAATATTTTTATTTTTATTATTTTTATTTCTATCTTCTATGCATTATATTTGTCAGGGATTCTCAAATTGTTGCAAAGGATGTGCGAATTGTTGCCATGAATGTTGCAAATCCTGTTGTCATTGCTGCGATGAATGCAACCATTGTTGTGACGGAATGTGTAAGGGATGTTGTGAATGTTGCAATTCATGTTGCGAGAGCATCACGAATTGTTTACAAAGGACGTTTTCAGCCCCATTCTCCTTTTGCACCTTTGTGACAGCCTTCGTTACAGGCATTCCCTTCATTTTGGCTATCATAGCCATTTCAAAAGATTGGTCTACAAATTGTGATAAGCCTATAAATGTTCATACATTAATAGAAGGCAAACATTTTTTTTGGAAATTTATATACAATCAATTTTTTTTAGGCATTTGCAATCTGCTAAATTTTCTTTTTTGTATCTATCTATGCTTTAGATATGGCAAGAAATATTCAGTGCCACATGAACAACCAGAAAAGGAAGAAAAGAACATTCTTCAAGTAACTCAAGATCTAATTTTATACGATTTTGTGGTGTGCTTCTATATTTTCTTCGTGATTTTCTTTCTTGTTTGGACAATAATTGGATCCGTTTGGTTATCTGAGATAGATTCCAATAGTTCCTGTTACCAAAACCATACCTTTCTAATCAGAATATGTTTATATAATGTAATAGTGATGTGGATTTTTTTAGGGGTGGGGTTGATCGTTTTTCTATTCACAATTTTGGTTTATGCTTGTGAAGATGGTAGTTGCACTTTTTATGATATGTGTCGATGTTCAATGTTGATTTGCAGTTGTGGATTTTGCGATATAGGCAAAAGAGTTAAAAAAACTAATCGTGCACCACCAAAAAATCCACCACAAAACAATTCAAATTGGATTTCAAAAAGCAAAAACTTTCTTGGAAAAATTGGAATTTTGAGTCAATATTCAAATAGACACAATCAGCCAAATTACCATCAACCCAATCCAGAATCCAATATGGTCATGGTGCAATTACCAAACGCACAATATAATAATCCACCACCACCAAAATATATAAACCCTCCTCAACAATATAATAACCCACCTCAACAATATAATAACCCACATTATAATCAACCCCAACAATATAATATTCCACAACAATCATATAATGCACCTGAACAACAATATAATGTTCCACAACAACAATATAATAATCCGTATCCACAATTAAACAATAATCCTAATCAAGGCTATAATTATCCAAAAAATAATGAGGTGGTAAATGTGAACGCAGAAAATGTATCCAATGAAAAGGTTTTTTTTATGATATAAATTTGATCCAATTTTAAAAATTAGGAAGAAAAAAAAGACAAAATTACACAAATTAAAGACGGAATGAAAAATTTGAAGGACAAATTGAAGAAATATTTCTAAGGCTGATATTTTAATAATTTTTCTCTCTTTACATTTTTCTTCATTTTTTCTTAAAAAAATAATTTTTTTGACAAATAAAAAATAATTTTGACAAATAAAATAATGTTTTTTTTGACAAATAAAAATATAAATTATACTTTAACTATATTTTTTTCTTTATTAAATTAAAAGTTCGACCCATCAACATCATTATATCACACATCTTTTTTATTTTTAACATAAAGCTCAAAATGAGCTTAAAGGTGATCAAATGAAGGTAAAAAACGCTAATCATAGATTTTTTTATTTGGCTAATCATTATTTTCATCACTAATTTATTCCCTCTCCAGGCGACAATGGTGCCATATTTTATCCCTTGATTATTATTATTTTTGTAAAAAACATGGTTTAATATTTTATAAAACATGGCAACGAACCAAAAAATGAAAAATGTTTGCCACTCTAAAAATCCAGCTGAGTCGTTTTTAATAATAGAGCTATCTTTTTTCACAATCATAGAGTTTTTCTCCAAAGCGCTGCAATTTATCATTTTGAATTTCTCTTCAAAGCCATCTCCCAAATCTTCAATGACTATTCCCGACGAGGACATCAAAGAAAGCTTATTTTTAATTTTCCTTTTATTTTCTTCTAGATTTTTGTCAAAAACCATCATTTCATTGAAACTTTTGTCATCAAGACTTTTTCCAAATGAGTTCTCTAGATCATTCAATAAACTATCCTTTTGTGGGGATTCGGCCTCGGATTTCTTGAATGCAGTGTCCAAACTATTAGGTTTTTTTCTATTATTGCGGTTCGCAGGTGTCCTTATCTTATTAAAGTTGTCACTTTCTAAATAATCATTTGAATTTATCAAGATTAAACTACCCATTCTGATATTTTCTGCAAGTTTCCGAGTTTTCAAAAGAATCTCATGCTCCATTTGGGCCAAGAACTGTCCTTTGCTCTCAACAATTTGTTTGAAGTCTGATGAAAGTTTTAAGTTTTGTTTTTTTACCATACGAAGCTCATGCTCGCAATTGATCATTTTTGCGTGAGTGTCCTCATAATTTTCCTCCATTTCTCTTAGCTGACGCCCTAATTCTTCGCTTTTCTTTTTGAAGTGCAGAGACTCTGCTTGAAGAGAATCGATGTTCCCCAAGCATTTACAAAATAATCCAGGGTTCTGGGATTTGATTTCTTGAATATTTTCCTGTATATATTGATTGAAAAAGCAGTGAAAGTTATTGATCTTTTTCCAGTTTTGTGAGTTTTTGAAAATTCCTCGATAAAAAGAAATTTCATTGTTTAAACCTTGAATTTCATTGTTCAACTCATTAATTGTGTTTTCAAACTCTTCAGTTTTTGCATTAAGTTTGATAATTTTTTCTTCCTTTGCCTCATTTATTTGGTTGATTTCTTTGTTCTGCGTTTGTAAGGTTTTGATAAAATATCCATTTTTTTCTATTTCATCATGCAGGAAATTGACCTCATACTCTTTTTTCATCAATATCTTTTGATTGTCTTCAATAAATTTCAGAAACTTTTGTCTGATTTCTGCATTTTCCTTTTCTGTTTCATTGAATTCCTTTAAAACTTGATTCAACTCCAACATCAAATCTTGGCTATATCCATAAAGATTTTTACTCTCGATGTAATAATCGTAACGGCCTTGTGGCAATCGTAGCAAATAAAGACTGAGGTTTTCCAGACTGTTGTTTTCTAAAGATGTTGAGACAGCACTCATTAGAAATTTAGCTTTATATAAACAAAATGAAAAAATAATTAGAAAGGTAAATGCCTTAATCTATTGTGCCATGAGGTCATAGATATTTATTTTAATATAATAATGTTAAGATAACGTAATGTGACAATTTTTTTGCGGGGTTTTTATTTAGGAAAAAATTTGTTTATAAAAAAATACGAAAGAAAACAAAAATTTTCAATTGAAATATTAAAAAAATATTTGGTTTATTTTGACTTTTCGAAAATATTTTGAAATAATTAATATTATTATTTGAAACTAAAAATGCGAAATATTTTCTTTTATTAAAAAGCCCAATCGGTTTTTTGAAAATTCAAGAAAATAAAAAAAAAAAAATAGATATAGTTTTATCGAATCTAAAAAATTATAAACTTTAATCCTAAAGTTTGCTTTCGAAAAAAACAAAATCTAAAATCTTTCCTCGTTCCATCGTGAAATGAGGTTCTTTTCTTTTAATTCCTTTCTAACCCCATTACCATTTTTCTTTGTTTAGTAAAATTACATCAGAATTCATGAAAAAAACTATCAAGGAGATGTTAGAAGGTACTCCAGAACAACCCAAAAAGAAGAGGAAATTTGTGGAATCAATCGAGCTCCAAGTTGGTTTGAGAGATTACGATCCAGAAAGAGATAAGAGATTCAGTGGTTCCATTAAATTGCCCTTCTGTCCCCACCCTAGTTTGAAAGTAACACCCCATTTTTCCAATAGATATTATTATTTTTGCATTTTTTCTTAAATCATCTCAACAGATCGCCATCATTGGTACTGCAGCCCATTGTGATGATGCCAAAAGAGCCAATATTGATTGGATTGATGTTGAAGGTTTAAAGAAATTCAATAAAGAAAAAAAATTAATTAAACGATGGGCCAAGCCTTATGACACTTTGTTGGCCTCAGAGACCTTGATGAAGCAAATTCCCAAATTGCTAGGTAATGTCTTGGTGAAAATCGGGAAATTCCCTTTGAGTGTTGCTGAAACTGAATCAGTTGAAGCCAAGGCCAATGAAATCAAACAAACCATCAGATTCCAATTGAAGAAGGTGTTGTGTATGGGAACTGCTATAGGATCTGTTGAAATGCAACCAGAAGCAATCAGACAGAATGTCAACGTGTCAATCAACTTCTTGGTCAGCTTGTTGAAGAAGGGATGGCAAAACATCAAAAGTTTGACCATTAAAACTAGCATGGGAAAACCATTTAGAATCTATGGTTAAAAGAACTGGGAGTGAAGTCATTGTTTGGTTTTAATCACCATTAAAAAAATATTGAACAGGAAAAATCCTTATTTATCCCAAAAATCAATAATTTTTTTCAAGTTTTTTGTTTAGTGAAAAGCACTAATAAAAAAAAGTTCAAAAAAAATTAAATAGAAAAAAAAAAAAGCTCCAAACATTTTTGAGAATCAAAACAAAAAATTAAGATAATAAAATTAATACAAAAATTAATACCCTTAAAAAAAAAAATAAATTTCCCCCCAAAAAACAAAAATTAAGAACCTCAAATCACACGGTGATAAAAAATCCCACAAATAAAAATCCATTAAACACATATATATAAAAAAAGGCTTTCAGATCTAAATTATTAAAAAAAAAAAAAATATCACAAGTGTGGTTCTTGCCCCTATTAATTTTTCATAATTTCATAGATTTTGTTTTTTTACTTAATCTTTGGGAAGTTTTTTAACCATTATAAACATATACGATTCTACCTTTAATCTTCTCTTATCATCATCTTCAAGCAGAAAGAATCCGAGGAATACATTGGAGCGCAAGCCGCAAAAAGTTCTCCTTGTTTAAGCTCCTCATCCTTATAAGCAATACCCCAACTCACATTATTTTTATAAAATGTGAGAGTACCCTTGAAGTTTCAAAGTCACCAATAATAATTAACTAATTTACGTCGATCATATCAATTGCAACTCCTATAGTATCTCCGTTTGTAAAAGTCCCTCCATATTTGGCTCCGCTTGAATTACTGTTATGTCTCAATTCCCCATTGTATATCCCCCATCCTTTTAGTGTATCTGAGAAGGCCTGCCAATTCAAAAAATTAACAAATCTTCACAAATTCTCACACCTCTTCAAAATTTATGTCTCCTCTTGAGACCCCAATCTTTATTAGGGAACCCTTTTCGATATATATTTCGAAATAGTATTTATTTCCAGCGTAGAATGCCTTAAAAATGAAAAATGTTTGGTTTTTTACTCTAAAAGAGGCTCACGCAATCTCCCAAAATTGATTTGAATCCACTACTGTCCTGGACATTGCATTTCAGGCCTCCCCCTGAAATCGATAGTTTTTTGCTTTTTTTCTTCTCATCCCATTGAAAGTAGGCTGCAGGTAAAAAATTGGGAATGAAATTGGAAAAAACGAGTTTACGGGCCATATAGCCGTCTGGAACTTTAACAATAGATTCCATTTGTTATTTTTCGAAATTAAATGTTTTATTTAATTTTTTTATAAATCAGGCTTGTTTTTATCAAATCTAATAAAAAAAAGCATTCGGAGCGTAATTCATTAGGCAGGCAAGTTTTATGAAATTCTCATAAAATTTAGCTTTTGTCATAATATCACACATTTTTTGTTTTAAATTTTATGAAAACAAATTTATTTTTTAAGGAACAAAGAAAAAATACTTAATCGAAAAAAAAATCTTTTAGTTCAAAAAATTTCGAGTCAAAAGAAACATGAATTAATTAAACCACTTTCAAACTTAAAAATGTTACCCATCATTCGTCTTAATTTTTTTGGAGGGTTCTTCCTCAGTTTCTAAATTATTATTTATAAAAAAATAAAAATGTCTTGTCAAAAGTCATATGCTTAAATAATACTATTGGACAGAATCTTCCCATAATACTCTTCCGTTTTTTTCTTCACGAGTTCCAAATTTTCCAATAAACTAGCTATCTTCCCATCAGTTTTGGACTCATAAACAGTAAATTTTACTTCGTTTTGAGTTGCAATGGCTTTGAATGACATAAAAACAGCTAAAAATATAAGGAAAATTAACTAATTAGTTTTCTTTAAATTTTATTAGTCAAAGAAGCAAACAAATTTTGAGTGCACTTTTAAATAAACTCAAAAAAGAATAAAACTTTTATAATTAATTGAATTAAAAAAAAAATTCTTTTTTAAAATTTGCCTGGATGAAATTGAGAAACCTTACCAAAACACCATACCGTGACCTCGAATACTATGATTATCCTTACTATTATATGTCATATCTGCAAGGAGACAATGCCAAAGTTACTTAATTTCTTAAATTTACATATTATTAAACAATTGATTTAGATGAAAAACGACATAGAAAATAAGAACACGAAGGCCAAAGACGAAAAAAAGAGCTTGAATTTGAAAATCAGCTCGAAAACCATCAGAAGGTTTAAGCCTTCGGTAACTTTTAATTTTTCTTTGCATTATTTTAAAAATATGTAATTTAGAATAAGAATTATAGAGAAAAAAACAAAATCCGTAGCAAGGAAAAAGAATTTGAGGAGACATGCGCGGGCTTTTATGATTTGGTCTCGAAAATGAACGAGGGTAATTTAACAAACTGCATGTTTTTTTGATTTGACGGGCATATTCGTCCCTTTATGAATTTCGATCTTTTTTATAATTTTATATATTTATTTAAATATGCATATATTGTTTTAATAATGTTAACATTTTAATATTTATTAATACTACCATAATTTGGCCTCATATTTTAAATTTTTAATATATAGTTTTCAAAAAAGGAGACTCACCTAAAAAATTCTATCCTTCTGAATTTAGATTGAAGTCGGAAGATCAATTCAAAATAGAAAATTTAGGTACCATCATTTTTTGTATTATTAGTTTAAAAGAAGGAGATTAGCCGACCATAAAAACCTTGAGATCCCTCAAGCTAATCGAACAAATAATGGTTATTGTCAGAATACCAATGGTAATTTAAATGATAAATTTAATAAACCAAGAGAAAATTTAGATAATTCCCTTTCGTTTGATGACAAAAAATCAAAAGGAAAATCATTATACAGGCAAACTTTCATTTTTATCATATTAAAATGTTAAGTTATTTTTTATTTTCTAGATTCAAGGATGAGTTCAAAAATCAAACCAATTTGAATAAATTAGAATTTTATATCAAGAGAGAAAGTCAAAAAGCACGAGAAAAAACTTTTTTAATTGTTTTTTAGATGTCAAACACGATTTTAACAACAACTCTTTTTCCTCCTCAACCAATAATGAACCCAATCCCCCAGGAATGAACGGAGTCCCACAAAACTATAAAAAAGATAATAATATCCTTCAAATAAACAACTTCCTGTCAAGTAAAATTTTACTTCGATAATAAAGAAAGAAAAAATATTAGACATCCAAAAACTTCAGACAACAAATATGTTGAAAACCTCCGAAAGCGACGCCGCATTCCATCAAATGATGAAGACTTCTTGTCTTTTGAATGAATTGCAAGGGAAGAAAAACGAGAATAATCAAAACCAAAACCTCCAAAACTTCTCATCTAACAATTTAGAATTTTTACTGAACGTCTTCAACAACTCGAACATCTTCCCTGATATAATGAACCTAGAATCCCTTCAGCAGAGTCTTTCTGGAAACAATCCCCTCAAAATGCTTTCGTATCTCGCTGAAAATCAAAAGGAAATTTCAGCCACTCTTTATAATACTGTCATGTCGAAAAAAAATGGAAACATCGAAACCAATCTTTCCTTTGAAAGCATTGGCAAAATCCATTCTTTAGGTGGTAAAACCAATAATTATGCACTTTTCCATCATAAAAACAACAGTTACCATTTTTTTTTTTAATAAAAAAGAAAATTTCTTTTTAGATACTCAAAAACTAACTCCATTTGGAAGAGCAGGAATCCATGCAGCCATTGCTTATTATATTTATGTGAATAAAAATCGAGACCAAGATTTTCGAAACGTGGACCCCACTTCAGCAGCAAGAGCGTTACGCGAGAAAAAATTTGTAATTTTTTTAGATTTTTTTTTTTTTTTTATGTGAATTTTTTTTTTGGGTGAAATTTTTGTTCAGAAAGCGTTGGAGATGGAAGACACCTTGAAAATTGAAGATGAAACCAGGAAAAACTATGAGGAGCTTTTAAATGGTTACCGAGCGAAGGAAAATTTGAAAAAAAAAGAAAATGGTGAAAATTTTTTTTTTTTTTTAATTAATTTTTTTTTTAAAGATCAAGTTTCAATAAAAACAAACGGCACAATGAATAAATCGCGTGATTTTTCGAACAAAAACAAACTACAAAAATTTTTCAGCATGAAAGGAAAAATTTTAGGCCTCATTCATGTAAAAAATTTTACTTTCCAAACATTTCATAAAATTTCTAAAAAATAAAAAAACCCAAGAATTTTCCGAAAACCAACTGAAGAGTTGTATGTAAAGGCGACTTGGTGTTTTTGCTAACGACTATGAAAATAATTTTTTTAAAACATTAATGTTATTTTGACTTTAAATATTGTTTTTTTTTCTCTTATTATCTGATAAAAAATATTGACTTTAATTAATTGAATTTTCTTTATGGTGTCAATTTTTCGTAATAGTTCAATTTTTCATTTGAGTTATGATAAATGAAAGCTGAATTTATAGAAAAAATCAACAAAATGAACGAATTTACTATGAACACGCTTCCAATTAAAATATACAAATTAAACAACATTTTAAAAATGCTATTAGTGCACATATCTCTCGGTTGTCCTTTATTAATATCTGAGAACATAAAAATCGGATTTTCTTCACAAATTCCGCTGCATTCATAGACATTTTCCAGAGAATTCAAACTATAGAAGCTTTTTTGCTCCTCCTTTGTGAAAAAACTCTCCAAATTCGGGCATTCTTGAACTGAATTCGCTCCTTTATTAGAAATTATGAAATTATCCGCCTCGTATTCATCGTAAGAATTGTTTAAATTACAGGGACATTCCTCCGAACAAAATAAATCTTTTGATTTTTGATATATTTTAGAAATATCTGCGAAATCTTTATCAACATTGCATAAATCCTTGGGGTTATAATAACTTCTGTAAATCGAGCATTGGTAAAAAATAATGATGCTGAATCCAAATGCTAAGATGGAAAGGAAAAAACCAAAAATATGGTAAATTTTTATGGCTTTCGAGGATTTAGAAATCAAGGAAAAAATTCCGATCGCTGCATTTGTTACGAGGAGAATGGAAAAAGAAAATGCCAATGCTCCGAATAAATTTTTATAATAAATCAAATATTCACTGATGATGGGGTTTTCTTTCAAAAGATGAACACTGACTGTCAGAACACAAACCAAAGAAAGAAGGAAACTCATTGAAATCAGACATTTGGTGCATGTTTGAAAGCATTTCACATAATTTTCCATCACAAATTCTAAATGTTTTCTAAATTTAGTATACAAAATAAAATTTGTTTATGTTTCTCAATATATTTTTTGAATTTTTCATAATTATGAAATTCTGGAAAATAAAAACCTTTCGAAATTTTAATATATTTTTTTATGATTACGCAATTGAGGCCTCATATTTCAAATTAAATTATTTCCAATGTTCAAATATATTATTTCTTCCAGGATTCCATGCATCCCGAAATTATTTTACACATCTCTTTTCTCCAACACAATGACAAAATCAATGGAATCCTCAAAAATCAGCCATTACGACCCCACTACCCATTCTCTCCTCAAACAAATTTACATTTACCCCTACGGCCAAAAATCTTGCGGTATTTCTTGGATTTTTATTTTTTCTCATCGAAAAATTCACAAGTTAAGGTTATTTGCTCGTCGATGAAAAAACCAAATCTTTAATTGCCATCGACCCTGGAGAATACCTCCTTTCAAAGCGTAACATTGAGCTTCTGACAATCAAGAATAATTATAAATTCACGCATATTTTAACAACTCATTACCATCAAGATTTTGATGAAACCCCTGCCAAATTACGAAATGCCTTTCCTGGTTTAGAAATCATTGTGGGGAATTACGGAACCCTACAGGGATATTCCACGAAGAAAGTGAATGAAATCCAGCCGTTTTCTATTGGGGATTTAGCAGTCTGTTTGTTTTACACTCCGGGACATACACCAGATAGTTGTACTTTCGCTGTGACTCATGTGGCACCTGAATCAACAAAATTGCCTGTTTTGTTTACAGGAGACACATTATTAATGGGGTTAGTTTTGTTTTTTGACTTTTTTTATTTAGTAACCTTTTATAAAAATAGGAGCTGCGGAAAAGTTTATGAGAACAGTTATAAGCAATTTTATCAAAGCTTAGAAAAATTAAAGGCCTTTCCGAATGAAACTTTGATTTTCCCGAGTGAAGATAATTATATGACCAACCTGATGTTTATCAAAAGTCTGGACCCGAAAAATGAACTATTGAATATAAAGATAAAATTAGCTGAACAGAGCTTAAAGTCAAAAAAATCGAATATACCCAGTCTGCTATATGAGGAAAAATTGACCAACCCATATTTGAGGTGCAATGACAAATATTTCAAAGAATTCGTGAAAGAAAATGACCCTGTCAAAGTGTTTATGAAACTTAAAAAAGCCCAACAAATGCTTTTCCCTGAGAAGAATTAAATTTTTTTGTTAGAACAATGAAATTTTTTTTAAATTTTTAAATGAAGGAAAAATTATTAAAAATTAAATAAAGAAAAATTTTGCATGATTTTTGAATAAAATCAAAATTAATTCATATTTTTTTTCTCAAAATTTAGGATTTTTAAATATGCTTCTATTTATTAAAAAAAATCCATTTAAAAAATTTGGTTTTTTAAAATTGAATTTATATTTAACCAAAACGAAAAAAATCAACTTGATGAATTTATTTTTCTTCGAAAACAAAAACATTAATTTTGAATTTAACAATCCATCTCGAATGCAGAAAAATTTCAAAAAACTAACCTGTCGATTCAATGATGAGATTCTTGATTTCTCTGCCGACAAAGCTAAGATGACATGGTTTTTAAAAGATCATGAAGAAGACGCCCAAAAAATGTTCCAAGAAATCAAATTGGCTTGTAATTCTTTTTCAGAATTCCGTCAAGCTCTTCGTTTCAGGAGTTTTTTGGAATTGAGTTTCTACATATTTTTCCCAATAGTTTTCATTTTGGCAATTGCCGGCTTTGAATCAGGCTTCCAAGTGTTTGGTTTGGCTTGGTTTTTCTTGGGCTTCCTCATTGTATATGTTATGATCTTAGTCATAATAATTTATTATGTAACTGTGCGAGTGAACGAATTTTTCAGCAGTTACAGTCTCAACTCACAAGAAATCATCAATAAATATAACCGCAAGGTTTTCATTAAAAACAATGTTTTCGTTTCGTTTAGATTCCAAATTTATGATGGGAGAGGAAGACCAAAAATTGACAAAAATGGGCCCGCCATTTTGGCCAACAATCAGGGTTTAGTGATAAAATCAAATTCTTTGTCAAAGGATCGTGAACCTCAGAAAAATGTCAACGGGATCAAATTCAAATTAAGATCGCAATTCAGATCGAGTCTCTCTAAAATTCTGAGAATAAAGTTCTGGGTTGAATTTCTCATCAAGGAGAAAGAGGAGAAAGGTCTGGAAAGGAATTTGAAAAATGAGCTGGAGTTGGAAGTGAAACAAGAGAAAAATGTATTTTATCATCCACAGAAAAAAGAAGATGATTATGAGGAGAGGGTCGTCTTGAAACAACCAGAAAGAATTTATAATGATCAGATAGAAATTCAGGTGGAGGAGGAAAATAAGAACCGAGATGAAGAAGAAGAACAAGAAAAAAATAGTAATAATTTTGATAAGGTGAATAACCAGGTCATGGAGGAAAACGATGGATGAAGAATTGTTTAAGAAAATTTATTAAGATTTTTTTTTAAGGATTAAAAAGTTTAGAAATTAGAAAATTTGTTTTATTATTAATCCACCAAGCAATTCCATTTTTTGTTTTTTAAATATTTTTTTTAATTTTTTTCACATATAAAGGTTACAGGTTACTCACACTCACTCCTTTTTAGCCTTTCTTAAATGAGGTTTTTTTCTATGGTTTTCAAATAAAAAAAATTATGTTAAAAATGAGAAAAAAAAAATTTAAGCAAAAGTCATCAAACAAAAAAAATCATGTTTTTTTTTTCTAATTTGCTTGAATTTTTCCTAACAGATGGTCTCAAAAAAACATTGACGTAATTCTTGAATATTTAAATTTTAGATAATACTCAAAAAATTAATCATTTTCTAAATTATTATAAATTGTCATTCACTCATATCAAAAATTTTTAAGCTGCTTCATGAAATTTGTCAATTCCTCCATAAAATTCGAGCGGAAAACCCGTACTCCCGATCACTCTAACCCCATGCAGAACCCAAAGACCCCCCAAAATCACAAGGCCCCAAAATTCACCAAAAAACCCTCAAATATTGATCGGATGAGGGATTTTTATGATCATGAATTACTAATGCTATTAAAAAATGACCCCTCAGACTCAAGTTTCTCATTATTCGAGCGAGATAAAGAGAAACTATGGTATCAAATGCAATATGATTTGATGAAAAAGAAGGCTGAAGTACGTAAATTTGAACTTTTGGCATTGAAAAGCCAACTGAAACAGTTCAAAGCTCAAAATAATCATTTTGTTTTTGAAAAAAATGAGAAAATTGATGAAAAACTCAATTTTATCAGAGAAACGCACGAAAAAATGATTGGGTTAAAGTTCAAATATAAGGAAAAATCAAACGAAAACCGAAAACTCAAGGAAAAACTCATAAAAATCTATAATTTTCTTTTAAATGATGAGAAATTGCTTGAGAAATCGATTTCTCTTGAACAAAACTTGCCCTCTTGTAACGGATTTAATGAAAATTTCTCAAAAAACCCAATTTTCGATGAATATTTTCAAAGTTCCTCCTCCAATCTACCTAAAGAAAGCAAAGAAAAGCCGCCATCCAAGAATGAAAAGCCAATGGAAGAGAAAAATAAAGCGATTTTATTAGAAATTTCGACAAAAGTGGCCAAACTCAGATCAGATCATAAGATTATAAAGGAAAAAGCTGAAGCCTTTAGTGATTTTTTCCAGAAAAATGCTGAGTTCTTCAAAGAAAACCTTAGTATTTTTCTCAATAACAAGCTGAAATTGTTGACTGAGCGAAACGAGGTCGAGAAAAAGGAATATATCGGAAAAATCAATGAAGAAAGCATTGTGAAACTTCAATCGGTAAAAGAACAATATGAAACATACGAAAAAGAGATGAAATCGAAGCTGGAGCAAGCAAACTCGAGAAATGAACAAATCAGTCATGCTTATACCACTTATATGAACGAAAAAACTAATGAATTAAATGAAAAAAACGATGAATTGCAATCTTTGAAGGAAGAAACAGAGAAAATGAAGGGGTTTCCAGCTTTTAATAATGAGAAGAAGAAATATGTGAATATTAAAGGGAAAAATATCGGGGAACAGGGGAATTTGCCAGAACAGTTGAAAAATATGGAGGAGAAAATTGAAAAAATGAAAAGTTTTTATGAGGAGAAGTTCTACCAATATGAGAAAAAGGTCCAGGAAATGCTCGTGGAACAGGAAAAATTGAAAAAAATGGATAGTTTCAATGAAATTTGTCAGAAAAATCATGAAAAAAATGAAGAAAAAATAGAAAAATATGAAAAAATAGAGGAAAATGAAAAAACTGAGAAAAAAGATGAAAACATTAAGAAAAATGAGAAAAAAATCGAAAATCTCGAAGAAAAATGCCAAAAATCATATGAATTCCTCAAGACAGCAGATGAAAATGACCAAAAACTTGACTTGAAACCGAATTTTTTGGAAAAAAATGAAAAGAACACATTTCTCTTGTTCGATGAGGTTCAAAGCAAGCATCTTCAGAAGAATTTTGATAAGAATATGAAGGCTTTGAAATTAAAATATGAAGAATCTATGAAAACTTTGAGAGAAGAAAACTTGGTTTTGCTAGAAGAAAAGGAGAAAATGATGAAAGAGTCAAAAGAAATCTCCAATTTGAACAACAAAATGCAAGTGGAAAAACTGAATCTAGAAGAAAAATTAAAAAAAACACTCGAAAGTTTAAAGGACAAAGAATATCAAATTTTGGTCAAAAATACAGTGGCTGCGAAAGAAATGAACAATTATGGAAATTCACCTGTGGCGAAGGAATTTAAAAAAGCGATGAGTCCTTTGATCATTGCGCAAAAATTAAATGTCAAAGGGAAGGGGGAAGAGAAGAAAGAGGAGTGAAATTTTTTGTAAAAAAAATAATTTCACATTTTTATTAATAAAATGTTTTTTATCATAAATATTTCTGAAATTAACTTCTAATAAAAAATCAATTTTAGTGGAAAAGACAACTGTTTTATTATGTTAAAAAATATTAAATATAATTAATAAAATTGTTAATTTTATTAATAAAATTGATAATTTAATTATTTCGGAAAATAAATAAAGAAATTTTTTTTATGATTTTGTTTTATTTAATTTAGCATCTCTCAAAAATTTTATAAGCATCTTCTAAATTTAATAAATTGTAAGAATAATTTTCAAAGTTCGTCTTCTCAAAAAAGCAGCATTTCTTCATAAAAGGAAACAAGGTGCAATTGAAATAGTCATCATAAACCTTTTGGTTTTCATCAAAAAAAGTGTTGGATTCCAGACTCCAAGAATAAACGGAAGCGATTTCTTCACATATCCTTTTAATTTTTTCGAATGGATCTTCAAAGGAAATCTTTTTTCATTTTATATTATTATTTTTATTAAATCAATTAAAAAAATTACATTATTGAAAATTTTGAATAGGAAACATTCGACGTCTTTTTTATTTGGCAAAATAACAGCATTGATTTTTGGAAAAGTGGTCAAATCTTCTCCTTCAAACCTTAAGCTAAAATATTTTTCTAAAAAATCCTTTTCCCTTTGTAAACTTAAGAGTGCATGCTTAAATATCTCAATAATAAAAATTTCAGAAAGAATTAAAAACATACTTGAAAAATTTCATTTTGGGATTCATTTTTGACCTCTTTTTCATTCATAATGTTGAAAAAAACTGTTTTAAGGTTAATTTTTTCCGGAAAGATGTATTTCTCAAATCTACTGATGGAAATCAAAGCCATTTGAGTAAAAATTTCTACACTTTAAATATATTAAATTAGAGAATAATAATTACAGATTTTTTTCGAAGTTACCAAATTGGTATGAAGTTGATCAAATGGAGATTTTGGTTATTTTGAACTACAATAAAATTGGAATTCAGGCATCCGACATAAGTCATATTATGGAAAAATTTGGTCGTTTCTTCATCCGAAGTATTTTTCTTCAAATTAATAATTTGTAGAATGATTTCCTCCTCCTTATTCGTTTTTTTAATTTGATTACTATAAAGATTCACCAAAAGATTGAATTCGTTTTTATTTTCCGATTTTCCCTCGTTTTCAATTTCTCTATTGCTGTTGTTCATAAATGTGGACAATTTCTGGGTTTTTGGGTCGACTCTGACAAAATTTTTATCAGATTGCCTTTGATTTCCGTTTGACACCTTAACAACAGGTTCATTGATCTTCGGCCTATTTAAATCTAAAGAGTTTCTTGGGTATGAAATAGTTTGGAAGGTTCGGATGGAACATTTTTCTTTGAGTTTTGATTCGAGTATTTGTGAAATCTCTGAGCAAATTTCATGTTCGAATAGAAATTTAACAAATTTCTTTCTAGGATCCACATTAACATCAATGTTTTCAGTTTTCATCATGAACCCAATATAGCAAAAATAGCCTCCTTCATCATCATGGATCGAAGCCCAGAAAGATTTATAAACAGCATCAATGCATTTTTTAATTTGTTCACATTCCACTAATCTTTCATTGATGAAAATTATGATTTCTCTGTTTTTTTTGACTCCTCCTATTTCCGAAATCACAGATTCTACCTTAATCTGATAAGAGGAAAAGGCTTCCTCAAAGACAATGAGATGTTTTTGATTTAGTTTGAATATATTCGAAATCAATTCAACTCTAGCGTCCTTTCCTTTGCTTAATAAATTGCAAGAGCTGAACTCCAAATTTTTGGCTGAGCTGAAAACCTTGAATTTGACGGAATGGTGATGAATACTTAGCTTGTGTATTAGTTTTAAAACATCTTTGAATTCCTCTTTTATAGTAATGGAGTTCCTCCTCACTTCGAGATTGTAAAATAGCTTTTCGACTGTTATTATGGTTCCCTGGTTCATCGGGATTGATTCTGTGGTTTCTTCGAGCATTTTGCCATCTCTAAAATTAGCTTTGAACCCGAGATTACTATGCATTCTCTTGGATTTTATTGTCAAATGACTCACAAATGAAATAGACGCCAAAGCTTCTCCTCTGAAACCAAACGAACTGATATTCATTAAATCAGTGAAATCTGCAATTTTGCTTGTTGCGAAACGTTCGCATAAGAGAGGAAAATCAATTGGGTCAATCCCGTTTCCATCATCAGAAATTTCAATTAATGAAAAACCTCCATCTATGCATAGAATTGAAATCATTGAGCTTTTAGCGTCAATGCTATTTTCGATTAATTCTTTGATAGCAGACATTGGCCTTTGAATAACTTCACCTGCAGCAATTCGATTTATCACATCTTGGGGCAGTCTTTTTATGGTTGCCATTTTGATATTTAAATTTAGAAGTTTATAAAACGCGGAAAATTTCTTGAATTAATTAAAAAAAAAGCTCTAACAAAAAATCAGAGAAAAAATAGTTAAGCTTTGTTAATTATTCAAATAAAATCCTTACAACAAACAAATGTACTTTCAAAAATGGATTTTGAATTTTTAAAAAAAA
>Ga0302186_10000915_pt1 | contig 25515 bp, 35 predicted proteins | sample II_Bog_E1_2_FD_198782 | JGI IMG/M metagenome (GOLD analysis project Ga0302186, IMG submission 198782) | Peat permafrost microbial communities from Stordalen Mire near Abisko, Sweden - II_Bog_E1_1 | ecosystem: Environmental > Terrestrial > Soil > Wetlands > Peat | place: Sweden: Abisko...
GGTTTAATTTTTGTTTTTCAATAATTTTTTTTTTTTTTTTCATCTAAGAATCAGAAAGATTCTTACTTTCATATTTTTTTCTTATTTTTTCAATTTAGAATCAGAAAGATTCTGGACAACTGTACTTTCATACACATTGATAACACTCTCATTTGGATAATTACTTCCTCCTCTTTTACTTGGCACAAAAACGCTGCTTCCTAGAGGAAATTTATTTGAATCTTCATCAAAAAATAATTTGGGCTGCTCTTCATTATCATTCTTCTTTTCCTCATTCATCATTTTATCAGATTTGCTCAGCTCCCCCTTTTCTTTATTTTTTTGATAAACTGATGGGGGTTTTTTGGGAATCATGTGATCTATCTTCTGGATCAAATCAGCGAATTGGGCCTGCCTTGCCATAACATAGTCATCAACTGTTTGATTGAGATGCAGCAAATAAGCAAACAGATTTTCATAAAATACACCTCCTCTCATAAGATCATCCAGAATTTGATTTACTTCATTCAAAGAAAGGTTGATTTCTTCTAGGACTTTGGCATTGACTGATGAAGAGAGCATCTTATTTCTTAAAGCACTACTGTCATTAACAGCGGATTCAATGAGTACTTGGCCATTTTTTATCTAGATTTGGTCAAAAAAATACTTTTAGAATAAAATGAATGATTTACGTTTTCTGTGATTTCTCCAAAGAGTGGATGAACTGCTGAGAGAACAATTTGAGCTACTTGATTCGGAATCGCAGACTTTTGCTTCGCTTCCATGATTTTTTGATCTAAGTTCATATTGGCAAAACATTCATTGAAATTGTTCAATAATTGATCATTTTTTGCAACTAGATTCTCTACATTATCAGTTTTATCTTTGAGGAGAACAATGGCGTGATTATTGTTTTGATAGAAGCTCAAATCAACGGATGATGGAATTTTCTTGAGAATGCCTTCTTCTCCTTTGGAAAACAATTCGATATTTTCTTTGTTTTTGTTATATTTGATTAAAATATTTTCGTCAACGCTTTGGGCCTGATTAAATTTCCCAAGGAGGTCTATTAATTTAAAAAAATAATATAATTTAAAATTTCAACATGTTTAAAATAAAATAAAAAAATACCATTCAAACATTGATAGTACTCATAATTTAAGACATCTGAAGATGTGGTGTTCCAAAGATGCTGATACATTTCCTTATATTTTTTTTCTTCATTTGCCTCATTCTGAAGTTTTTTTCGAATATCCTTAACTATTTCTCCACATTGCAAACATCTTTCAATCAATGATTTATGCAATTGTTTTAATTTAGTGGCTCCTCCCTTCATTTCGAATTCACTGAACTTCACTTTAATCGAAGGAGGAATTTCTTTCTGGCCCATTTTCGATTGTGAGAAATTGGTGATAAAATTTATAGAATTGGCTGAAAACCTCTCATTTTTGAAATCCTTGAATTGATTCACTTGATTTTTCACATTTGATTTGAATTCTTCAATCATGACTCTGACATCTTGTAATTCCTTTTCTAATTCTTCTGAAACAAATCCTGCAAAAAGACTTTCCTCAGAGACAGGTTTCTGGAAAATTTCAGGAACTATGGGACCTATAATGAGTTTCTGGCTAATTTCAGGTGCTCCTGGTAATTCATGTGGGGCGAATTCCTTGTTTTTATAAATCTGATTGTTCTTGTTTTCTAAAGTTCTCGCCAAAGGCTTTAATGTATCAGATAGACTTTTGAGCTTTAGTTGCAAACTTGTGGGCATGGAGGAAAGTTCATTGGTGTTTTTCAAAGCCGCATCCAAAACAAGGTTTCCTTTTTTGGCATAAGACAAAGCAAATCCCATGTGTTGTCCGTTCGGCTGGTCTTGAATGAGACTCTCATGATTTTTTGCCATTTTAAAGCAAGACACTCCTTCAGTGTAGGCTTCATAAAATAAAAGCAACAAGTTCAATTTTTTGGCTAGCTCACCTGGGAAAAGGGACTTATTCTGCTCAATGATGGTCTTTGCTAACTTGAAATTCTTGGAAGCTGCGAAGATGATTGCAGCGATATTGTTGAATCCCAAGGTAATTTCATTTTTTTCATGGATGTCGAATAATGAAAAGTATGACATACCCAAAAAGACGCTTTCAAGAACACTGAGGTTTTGCAGAGTGAGATCTGTCAAATTTTGGTTTTTTTGCATAGCATTGAAATTGATCGAAGGTAAGATTGTTTTGATTTCCTTAATGGCCCAAATTCCAAATCTGAATCTTCTTAAGGCGATCTTTTTATCACTGTCTTCTGGCATTGCAATCAAGGAGGACCCGATGATCAATTCTGCAATGGCAAAATTGTACAAATGAGAAACTATTTCAAATTTCATCGAGGAAAGCTGTATTTTGATGTTTGGATCAAAAGAGTCTGACCACACGACAGGCATACAAAAGCTTTTAGGGAAATTGCTTTCGAATTTAAATTTGACATCAAGGATCAGAACAAAGGAAAGATATTTCAGAATTTTTGCCTCTAATTCCTCACAAAGACGACTATCAGCTTGGATCATTTTCTGATATTTAGGATAATCAAGCTCATTTCTCAAAGTGGCTAAATTCGTGAAGAAACCGCTAACAGGAGGAAAATATGAAGGACCATAATACTTTTCGATGCCTGTTTTGAAGACAAGGAAGATGTCAATAGGCAAAGTGGTTTTCAAGGGGTACCCTAAGTTCATTTGAAAATATTTAGAGATGTTATTTCTTTTTTTGTAAATTATATGTATAGCAATAAATTCTGAAAAAAAAGAGTTAATTTACTTATAGAAATTTAATTTTATAAAAACGGAATTGCTTCATGGTAAAAGCTTGAGTTTGGAGTCGAGTGAATTTGGTTTAATTTGAATAAAATAAGATAGATTTTTTTGCTTACGAATTTAAAGGTTTTTTGCTTAAATATTAATTTTGTTTTCATTCATATTTTTTTTCAGAATCATGTCTCCATCATCATGTTTAAAAAAAATCATTATGTCATGTTTAAAAATAATCATTATGTTTAAAAAAGTATTTTTTCACCGTATTAAAGGTGTTTCTATTTTAGTCATTAGATATTTTCCAAATTTTTCATTTTAAACATTTTTTTCTTGCTCATACATTTTGGAGCAAAATAAAAAACACAATTTTTTTTTTTTTTTAAACTTTGATCTCCAAAATAAATCCTTTAAAATTGATTAAAGTAGTTTTACTATTATAAGAAATTATTAAGAAAATATTCAGAATTTCTTAAACTTTAAAAAGTTTCGTTATTTTTGCTTTTTTATTTTTTCCAAACTCCAAATTAAAAAAGCTAATTCTTTGGATTTTTATTGGGATTCTATGAAGAGAATTCCAAACATTCTAATTTTGAAATGGATTCTACATAAAAACAATTATAATTTATTTAAATGAATTCAATCCAAAAAGACGATTTATTTTCGAAAATATCCTGTGCCAGCAAAACCATTTTCGATAATCTCCAGCTCAAGGACTCCAGAGGTCTTCTCAACAGAGACTATATCGATTTGTACAATAACATCGCAAGTTTTGCTGAAAAGGGTCCTCGAAAACATGGTGAGAATCTTCACGAAAAGGCACTTTTCGAGCTGTTTTCATCCCAACTTTCCTTTTTTTTTGAAGGACTGTTCAAGAAATTGGAAAACAAAAACGGTATTGCCTATTTGGAAGAATTTGTCGAATGTTCCTCAAATTATTCGTTCTATGCAGGTTGGTTGGTTCGATTGTTCAAATATTTGGACCAATACTATATGAAAAAGATGCAAATGGACCTCACAAGAGTGAGCTTCCAGAACTTTAAATCGACGTTTCTGAATAATATTCAATATGAGGTTTTCACGGAAGTCTTTACATTGCTGGATAATGAAAGGGAAGGATTCGAGGCCAACAAAACGTTGATATTGAGGGTGATTCAATTTTATTTCATGATGTGCTATGACAAAAACATCAAATTAGATTACGATAAGGACACCAATCAGTTCCAATTTACAGGGATCAATGAAAAAGGAGATTTTGACTTCTATAGAGTACAATTTGAGGCCAAATTACTTGATAATATAAAGGGATATTATCTGAAAAAAATTAACACCAAATGGCTCACAGAAACCTCATCAGATTTCATCAGTCAAAGCCTCGAAGCATTGAAAAGGGAAGAAAATATGGCGATAACTTATTACCAAATCAGCAAGGATAAAATCAGAGAACATTTGAAGAAATTGCTCATTGAGGATCATTATGTTATAGTATTGGATAATCCGAAAAGTGGATTGAAGGAAATGCTTATGAATAATTCTGATATAGCAATCGAAAATTGCTACAAATTATATAGTCTAGTCGAATTTATATTGAAAGATAAAATTTCTGAGATTGTGAAGAATTATATCGATACCAAAGCCTTGAAAATTGTTCCAAGCATTCCAGTTCAAAATTTGAAGAACATCAAAGATATTGAAACTTGCTTTAAACAATTCATTGACCTCAAAAAGAATTGTGAACATGTTTTGGTGAAGTTCAACAATTTCTTGGAAATAGAAAAAGCAATAGACAACGCTTTTTACTCCTTTTTCGCCAACGATTTCTCAGCGCGTTATTTGGCCATGTATTTTGATGTGGTTCTCAGAGAACTCCAACACACGAAAGCTGACCAAGAATCAAATTTACCTTTTTTAATCAAGCTCTTCAAATATTTGAGCAGTCGAGATGAATTTTTCGAAACATACAAAAAGAAGCTGATTACTCGGATTTTGGATGAAATTGTGCAATCATTCGATTATGAAAAAGATTGCTTATCAAAGCTGAAAAAGGAATGTGGAGTGCTTTCAACCATTATGAATTGCGAATGCATTCTAAAAGATACGGAGGGAATCAGCAAATCTCAGACAACCAACTTCCAAAATCATCTCGTGCAAAAAAACTATGATCCTAAATTTACCTTCAATTTTAAAATTCTGGAGAAATCAAGCTATAGTTCAGGCACCAAAAAATTGATGAATTATGAAATGATTCCGGAACTGCAATCTGTCATCACTATGTTCCAACAATACTACAAGGAAATGAATCAAAACAGACTCATTGAGTTCATCTTCCAAGATGGCATTTCAGAAATAGACTTCAATGCAAGCAAAAAATATAAACTAATTGTTCAAAATGATGCTTTACCGATCTTCATGATGTTCAACTCGAAGGAATCTCTTGAAAAAAGTGAAATTTTGTTGAAAACAGGAATGCCAGAAAAGATTTTGGATGATAGGTTGAATGTGTGCGAAAATCTTCAAATTTTTTTAAAAGAAAATGACGCTTACAAAGTTAATAAGAGTTTCAAGCACCAGAGAGCTAAACTAGAATTAAACAGGATGAAACCAAAAAATGAAGGAAAGGAAGAAGAACAAAAAAAAAATGTGGACCCTGAAATGGATGAGGTCAAAATTAGAAGACAAAACATATTAGATGCCACTTTGGTAAGAATTATGAAATTTAGAATAACCATGTCCTTTCATGATTTGATGGCGGACTGCACGAAATTGGTCCAAAATGTCTTCAAACCAGACGTGAAAATGATTAGAGGGAGGATAGAATCATTGATGGAAAGAGGTTATATGGGAAGAGAAGCAAATGACAATACTATTTTGAAATACATTTCATAATTAGTTTTTAAATCTGATATTAGAAACAAAAAAGAATTTTCATCAAATTAAATTAACAACAAAATATGAAAAAAACCAAAATATGAAAAAATGGGTTTTTTTCATTGAGGAGAACCAAAAATATTTTTTTCTTTCTCATTTCTTTTTGAATTTCTTGAATAAATCACAAAATATTATATCTCCAAAAAACTAAGAAATCAAAATAATTAATTTCATTGATTTTTGAAAAAAAAAATTCACGTTCTCATGCGGGAAGATTTATATAATGAAAAAGAAAAAGAAGAGTTTAAAAAAAAGCAACTTATTCAACTGAAGAGTCAAAGAAATATGTTGAGAGAAGATAATGTGAAAATCGAAAAAATTTTAAAAGAAGAAGAAGAGAAAAATTTTAAAATCAACAAAAAATATTTCAAAATAAACACTGTACTTTTTTTCTCGTTCTTCATTAAAAAAATGACACTCAATTTCTTGAATGAAAAGAAATTAGAGGAAAAAGAACAGGAGGCCCAAGAAATTAATCGGATGATTGAGGATATTAAATACAAGAACTATTTCAATTATTACGATAAAGATTTCACAGACAAATTGGAGGGCAGAGTGAAGGAAATATTCGATGAGCATTTTGTTGAATTGGACAATACGAAAGAGCTGTTTTTTTCTTTTTATTTTTTCCTTTTTATTTTTTAATTTTTATTATGGAAGTGAAAATGAAGAAAAGGATCTAACAATATTATTTGAGTATGAATCAAGCATCGTTCCTATTAAATTAGAGGGGAAAGGCACTTTTCAAGAAATGAAGGAGCTAGTTGGGAGTTATTTCTTTTTATCAGGGGATCTTATTTACTTCAAGGTTTCTTATTTAAAAAAAAAAAAATTAGAAAAAATTACTATATTTTAGGATTCAGCTGGAAATCTTCTAATGCCTTGGCTCAGAATCAAGGAGACATTATTTTCAGATTATTTTGCTTATTTTAAGAATTATACTCCCACAATATCTGTCGTTCTAAGGTTTTATTGCTTGAAAATAAAATTAAAAATATATTAGAAATGATTTGAAATTTGACGAAGTCATTCAGGAAAATCTGAAAGAAACCGATATTGCAGAAACTGATCCCATCATTGACGAAAAAGGCGGTTTATTGAAAAACCAAAAAAAAACTGGAACAATAATAATGGGAATTTCGCTTGGAGATGTTTAAAATTATATTAAACAAAAAAAATAAAAGTTATTTTAGATGACTTTGCTTAAGGATATAGCAGGTTCTTTTAAAAATAAAAGAGGTGGTTTCGAAAACTACTTCAAGTTTACCATGAATGTCCTTTTTGTTATAATTATTATTTTATACAATATGAAAAAAATTGAATCAAAAAATTTGTTAGAAAGTGTCGCGTAATACCATTTTTTGAAAAATAATAATAAATGCATATTTTTTAGTGTGACTCAAAGTTTGGAATCTTATTTTCAAATCCTCTACAATACTAGGTTAACCCAAATAAATTTTGATGACTTAACAACATCGGCTCAACTTTATGGAGCCAAATTGAACTTTATTGCCAGTGATTTCACTGATACTCTTTATTATCATGGATATGCACCACTACAAAAAGGTTTAATTTTCCAAACACGATCCACACCAATCCTTTGCCCATTTTATGATGTTTTAAAATTTGATTTTGGATTATGTGTCGATCCCACTGTGGAAGATAAAAGTCCGATAAATGGGGATAGTTCATTAATTGAAAACGTGTATAGATCTGATTATAATTTGGAAGGCAATTGATTAGATTTTTGATTTTGAATTTTATTAAAAATTATTTTAGGTTATATCTATGAAGTGCAAATAGTCAATCAAACTTTAGACGACGGAAGTGTTGATTTTGAAATAAATATGTAATGATTTAATAATATTTAAATTGTTAATTTTGATTAAGGCCAATTAATTGGTTGAGTTATCAAACAAACCACGTGAAATATATCATCAACTACATCAATCCCTATAATAATTTCATAATTACCTACACTCTTGATACAGACATCATATTCCCAGATTTGAACTTAACATATGTATTATTAATATAATTTTAATTATAGATAAAAATGTTCAGTATTAAGTTCGTGATGAACCAACAGTTCTATTTGGCGAACTTTGATATTTACTCTGATAGGATTGATTCTTATGACGAAATTTCCTTAATTTTTACAATATTATTATTTGTTTTCCTTTGGTTTGAGGTTTTCAAAATTTATAATGAAAACAGTCAAAACGAAATAGTTTTGGAATATAAATTTGCCCAACTCAAAGAAAAGAAAAATTTGCCAAATCTGATGGGAGAAGAAAATAAAGATGATATATTAAAGGAAAAAATGGAAAAAAAATATTATTGGATCCGGAAAATTAAAATATGGAACAAATTCTATTATTTTATAATCGTTCTACCATCATTATTTTGGTTCACAAGTAAAAGATTAATACATTACAGTATCTTTACATAATTAAAATTAAAAGCTCTTGGTTCTGTGATTTATATAAAAATCAGAAATGTCACATATGATGAGAACCAATCCAAATTGTTGGACCTTGATACTCAAACTCTTGACTATATAGATTTATTCTCAGATTTTACCGAAAACATTATTTATGAGAACATAGATGGAATCATAACAATCATAGCTTTTTTTTCATTCATTCATTATCTTTCAAAGTTGAACAATATTTTAAGATGCTTTTTTAAGATGATGGCTCAAGTACATTACTTTTAGTTTAAAATATTATATGGTCTTGTAGTTTTCAAAAGAAACCTCAGCAATCGCCGTTATTATTTTTACATTCGTAACATTTATGAGCACAATATTCATTTTCCATGCTCTGGGTGCCTTTGGAACAGATTATTCAACTTATGTTAACACCTTTCTCTTATTTTTGGGAATGATGGAAAGTAAAAAAAAAATGTTTTTTTAACATTAGAAATTTATGTTTTAAGGAAACGGATTTTGGAGTGATATAAAATATAATGGACAACAAGATTCTTCAAAAATGGACCTTTTATATAATATTTTGACTGCTGTGGTAATATTATATGATTATCTTGATATCATAATTTATGTTTCGAAGATCTTTTTTTTAGCGGCTTTCCTCTCCAGTTTCTTGATTTTGGCAATTTTAGTGTCTATCAATACTCAATATGTGCATGATACCAAAATGAAGTTGGATAAAGAACGTGAGGAATCTATTCTAAGAACCAAGCAACTAATGAAGCTAACCAAAAAATCAAAAAAATCAACTGGATCGAAAAAATCAGTGAGTCCATTAAAAAAATAAACATAATTTAAAATTACGAATAACATAAATACCTAATGGTTTATTTATAGAAATAAAATGAAACTTATTCTAGAATGACAACAACAGAATTTTTTTCCTCACTTTTTAAATTATTGTTTTTAATTTGTTTTTTTTTTGTAGTTTAAAATGAAAAATAATTTGCAATCAACACATTTTAAATATGGATTTTCCCCAGCTAGAAGTCAAGGTTCAAATAATATAAATGTTTTGAGAGATTCAAAAATATTATATAGAAATGCTCAATAAACTGAGCAAGGAAAAACCTAAATTATTTGAGGAAATAATAAATGTTGGAATGATGATAGAAAAACTTTCAAAAGAAGAAGATATACCCGCCCTCACATCTCTTATTGAAGCAAACACCAACAATTTAAATTATTTGAGTTATTTTGTTAAGGAAGCTTTCTTATCGGCTTTGAATTTTAAGTAGCTAAAACAAAATATCCCAAAAAACTTTAAATTCCATTTTTAGATATTATGAGGTTGTTAATTATTTCCTTGAAAATGGACTTAGTTTGAAAGATGAAAATTTCAAGGATAGTTTATTAATTTTGTGCCGAATTTCGAAATTTACCCTTCACGACCTACCGATTGAATTGATGGATTTGCTGCTTTTATATGGGGCAGACCCAAACTTTTGTGAGCAGGAAAAATTTAAGTAAAATAAATTTTCAAAGAAAAAAATCAACTAAACTAATTAAATAATAATTTAGGACTCCTCTTCATATAGCTAGTAAACATGGAATGTTGGATTTTGTGGTTTCCCTTGTATTGAAAGGCAAGGCAGAAATAAATCCAGTGGATATAAATAAAAAGACCCCTTTGAAATATGTTCAAGAAAAAATGAAAAAAGGCAAAAAATTCGAAGAAATATATAAATTTTTGGAATCTCAAGGGGGAGTCGAAGATTGGAGAGTCTGAAGAAAAAAATAAGCCCAAAGAAAAAACAGATTTATTAACTTAAAAATTAAATGTTTGGTTTATAACCCAAATCTTTTTCTGTTTCAAAAATCCTGTTTTCTAGAACTAAAGTATCCTGTTGTAGCTTCATTCTATCCTGAATGAGAGTATTCACTTGTGATTTTAATTGGTTGAATTCTTCGTTATCATCTTGAAGAAGTTTTTTGAAACTATTGGTGATCTTGATGGCTTCATTTATGATGAAGTTGGACATTTCCGTGTTGTTATCATTATTTTGGAATCCCATATATAAAAATTCCCCTCTTAACTTTTGAATATTCTTTTTGCTTTCGATTAAATCATCATTCAAAGAATTCAAGATGTCCTAACTCCCATTTTTTTCCCCCCTAAAAATATTTCAAAAGTTACTTCTAATTTGCTTATATGGCTTTTGGCAGGCAACTTCATTGTCATATCAACAGGCTGATTCGGATTGATTTCTATATTCTCATTTTCATAAGAATAATTATTTTCATCATCAGACATTAAAAAAAAGCACTTTGTATTTTTTTCAAGAAAAATTAATGTTTTTCATAAATTAATGAATTAGGGTATAATTATATACGAAGTTTTCAAGAAAAATAAAATTTCAAAAAAAAAAAATGTGTTAAGAATATTTGAATATAACAAAATCAAAAGTTGTGAGGATTTAGCAATTTCTAACATTTTAAGTTTTCTATTTCCAAATTATTTTAATTTAAAATATTTATTTAAAATATTAATCAGTGTTAATGGAAGACCTCACTAAAAAACCTAGAAGAAACAGTTTTGCCCAGATCAAGATGAATAATATTAGAGATAGTGTCAAATGTTGAATAAAAAACTATATTAAAGAAAAATATTATTTAATGTAGGCTCTTTGTCAATCCAACCTTTTTCTGCTGGCGTAAGGCCCCATTTCTTATCTTGTGAAAATCCAATAATCGAAAATGAGAGGGAACATACTCCTGAAAAATATATTCAAACTGATAATTTCTTCACTTTCTATGAAGAAATTAAATACATTGGTCAAGTAATCTCATTATAGTTTGTATATGATGACTGAAATTTATGTAGGGAGGCCAAAGTATAATAAAAAAAATCAAGAGAAATTCAGATCAAAAACTATTCGCGGCGAAGATTTATAAAATCCAATCAATGGAAGATTCTGAGTGTATGAACTCGGTCAATTTTCTTTAAATAGCATTAGCAACTAAAATTATTATGGAAATAGATCTTAAAGGAATTTCTGAATTCAAAAGCCTTGGCTCATCAAAATATAATGAAGGTTTATGAGCTTTTTTCTGATGAAATAAAAAACGAAATTCGGATTGTAACAGAATATTTGAAGATGAAATCTCTGGATCATTACATTAAAAAGAGCCATGTGTTTTCTGGTTCATTTAATAAATTAACCATTTTTTGACTAAAATTTATTATTAGAACAAGAAGTTTCAAAAATTATATATCAAGTTTTAAATGCATTGATCTATATGCATTCGAAAGGAATTTGTCATAGAGACATAAATCCGTCGAATATCATGATAAATCTAAATTTCGATTGTATTTTTATCAAATGAAATAAAATAAAGTGTATTTTTTACAATAGTTGTTAAAATCATTGATTTTGGAATCTCCAAGAATTTTAGTGAAATCTTCAGAAAAAATAGAAGGTTCATTAAAAAATCTGTTCCCATGTATTCATCAGTCGGAACAATAAGTTACAACGCTCCAGAAATGTTTTTTGGTGAAGGATATAAGTGAAAACATTTCTTTATATATTTTATATTCATTTTATTTTTTCAGATATGATGTCGATGTTTGGTCTCTTGGTGTGGTTGCCTATCAACTTTTATGTGGAACTCTGCCATTTTATTCTGAATAGTATAAGAAATTTAATCTAATTGATTTCTTAAAACCTTTCTTCAAACTCAACAGTAGCGGAGTTCTTATGGAATTGATTATGGCTTGCAAAGTCGAGTTCTCATCTACTTGCCAACTAAGTGTTTTGGCAAAAGACTTTTGTAAGAAATTATTAAGAAAATCGTCTGAAGGCCGATTAAATGCAGAAGAAGCTATTAAACATCCTTTTATTTTGGTTTGATTTTTTTTAAAATTTTTTTGAATAAAGAATTTAAGGTCCACAATAAAAGGGCTCTTCAAACAATGATAACAATGATGGAAAATTCTGTGCACGTGACCAGTAAAGAAAGCCCACTTATCAACAGAAGAATTGAGAAATTTCGAACCCAGATTTTAAAAAATTTAGAAAAAAATTCTTTTAGTGCAGCAACAGCCAAAAAAAAAAGTAAACAAATTTTTGGAAATATTTTACCAAATTAATTTTTAAAAAAAATAGAAGAAGAAACTGAGAACACTAAACTGATCAAATCATTAAAGAAATTTTCGTGCACCACAAAGAAAAAATTTCCCATAATGAAGATTAAAAATTTCCCACCTTTTCTTTTAGACAAAGACTTCAAAAATTTCGATAAATTACCCCAATGCTTCCGAGGATTGAAAAGCGCCCTAAGCATTGATGATAGTTTTGAAGAAAAAATGAAAGGAAAGGATGAGTTTGATGAAGTAAAAAAAAATTCTTCACCTGTTGAGAAAATTTCAGAAAGTCAGAATTTAATAACTTCTACTTTATTGTAGTTAGTTTATTTTTTTAAATGATTTATTTTCTCACTTTAATGAAAGAGGTATGATTATCGCCAGGAGGACGATGATAATAAATGAAATAATAAAAAACATTAAACAATATTTTCGTTTTTTAAAAACTCTCATCCACCAAATTTTGTGTGCCGGTTCTTGTGCTATTAAAACTTTCTTTTCTTTTTCCTCTTTGAGAATTAGCAGAGGGTCTTCTTGAACCACTGTTAACATAATATCTGTGTTTAACATTTCATTGATTTCTTCTAGATTTCCTTCCAATTCTAACACAATTTAAATTCTAAATTATTTTCTTTTATTTAGCACTTTTTATATCAATTTCTGTTTCTGCCACAATATTCATGTTTTTTTGCATTTCTTCCATAGGCTCATATAACATCATATCGCTTTTACTGTTTTCACTCTCATCATGACTGTCACGGAAAGTCACCTTTAAATAATTTAAATGAAAGAAATGATATGAAGTTTTGCCATTTTCGAGGATGATAAGAATTCAGCCTTTATAGTATGAATCGAAGGGTCATCTTTAGAATATGAAGGGGTCCCAGATTGAACTGAGGAATAATAAATTAGGCTTTCCTTTTTGGTTTTTAGTAGTTGAGCCTGGAGTTTTTGATATTTCTCCAATAACTAGCTTTAAAGAAACAGAAGTCCTTTATAATTGCTAAAAGAAATTTTAACTTTCTTGAAGTCTTGTTTTAACTTTGCAGTCCTTAAAGTATCTTTGGAAAGCAATCGGAAAGTATTGGTAATTTTATCACATTGATTGGAAATAAGAGAAAACAGCTAAATTAAGTTAAATGGATTTTTGGAATGAAAAAACTTCATCAAAGTCTTGAATTCTGAAATTCCTTTTTGAATTTGTGTCTAATGTTTTTTAATTTCTTAATATGGAAACAACAAAAAGTCGAACTTTTCACTTGAGCTTCAAAAACAGTGATGGATTTATTAAGTTCGGTCATCAATTCTACCAAAACTTGGATCTCAACATCGTTATTCATCAGAAAATTGCAAAATTTATGTTTTTATTAAAAAAATAAATTATTTTAGTATTTTTATTTAATTTTTTAATTCTCTCTTTCATTTTTGACTGTTTTTATTTATCGGTTTCCAACCCCCAGGATTATAATTCTCCCCACATCCCTTTTGGAAAGTAGTCTTTTCATTTTCTTGAGACTTTTTGTATTCTTCCCTATATTCTTTCATCATTTCAGCATCCTTTATTTCATATTCAAAAGCCTTCTTCTTGCTCATGGTTTCGATATCATAAAAGTTTTTGAGTTCTGCTGCTGTATATGGATTTTTTTGATGGAATCGTAGCCAATCACTCCATATTGGATCAAAAGTTTCAGAGGCATGAGGATTAGGCTCTAAAATCCTTTTGCATTCTTTTCCTTTATTATCATAATATTGGTAATATTTGTTGCCATATCGATCTATGCCGGCTAAAGTGCGATTGAGTTTGGCATCCTCGTGAGCAGCTAGCAAATTTTTAATTGCAAAAAACGTTTTTTTAATCATATTTCAAAATTTGAATGCATATGAAGAACATTAATTTTTTAAAAAAATGATTAAGTAAATTTAAAAAAAGAAATTTTTTTTTTTTAAGTTTTTTTGTGTTAAATAAAAAACAGCTTAATATATATTATTTTCAATAATATGTCCAACTCCATTATTCATCCTAATTAAATTTAATTTTAAAAAAATCAAATTTTTTTGAGAACCTTGGCTTTTTTGTCAGCAGTGGTCTTTCCAGCAACTGTCTCTTTCTTTTTGGTGGCACCTTTTTTTAAATTGCTTTGATATTCTTGCTTTTGTTTTTCATATCTGGCTTTGTCAATTGTGGACAAATCTGTGAATGGCTTTTTGTCTTTATCTGTCATGGTGTGCCAAGCTGCCCCCATTTTGGCAATGACTTCTTTGTGAACAAGAGAAGGGTTTGCAGCTTTGAAATCTTTTTGACTCCTTTGAACAAAGTACAAAAACGCTGTCAAGGACTTTTTGGGAGCATTTTTATCCTTTTCTTTTTTGATTTTTCTGGGTTTTCTTGATTTTACTTCTTTCCCTTCTAATTTTAATGAAAGATTATGAAAATACTTATTGAAAAAAATAAAATACTTGAGGCGGCGGCTTTTGGCATTGAAAAAGGCTGAGGTTTGATTTATGAATGAATATTATTGAGATATATATTAATAATTTGTGTTTTATTTCTTAAAAAGCTTAATAAAAATTTGATCTCAAATTTAATTGGATCAAAAAAAAACTAATCAGATTCTATTTGAAAATTTCTTAAAAATTTAGAATTCAAATTTATTAATTTGAATGTTTTTCTTTTTTTCTTTGTTAAGAATTTTCTAAAAAATAAAGATTTCAAATTTAGTTTTAATATTTAATCTCCAAATTAAGCCTTTTTCTTTATTTTTCATATTTCTTCTCTTCTTCTTTCTCTCCAGTGGTACCAGTCCTATATTTCTCGCTTTGAAAAATGCTCAGTTTTGCCCTTTTATCATTTTTATCCGTATTATTGAGGGCATGCTTCAATCCTGGTGATTGAACATCTGCGAATTTGCTTGCTTTTAATGAGATTTTGCTATCCTTTTTTGGGCTACTGCATTCATCTAAACTATTTTGATTATTGAGTTGAGAGCCGATTTTATCAACAGTATTTGTATAGCCGTTTAAACAGGGTTGTCTTGTGACCAAACTTTCTTCAAAATTATTAGGAGAGTTGGTGTCTTCCGAGACTCGTTTCAAGGGAGAATACAAAGGAGAGTTACTTTTTTTTAAATCAATGCTTTTACTTAAATGATTATTAAAAAATATCTCTTCCCCCGATTTAAAATTTATTACTTTTTCCAACTCATAGTTAGACTGTTGACAGGAGACTCTTCTGGTGATAACTTTATCTTTTTGTGGGCGTTTGGATTCAAATATTCAAGTTCTAGGGCGTCTTTTGAGGTAATTCTTTTTTCAGGCTTCACTTCCAATAATTTCATCATGAAATCCTTGGCTTAAACAAACATTTTTCATAAACCCAATTTTTTTGTACCTGCAGGAGATAATTTATCATAGAGAACGTCATTAAAATCAAAATTGCAAGCCCGATTTTGGGCTAAAATGTCGTTATACGTTTTCCCAGGAAAGATGGATTTTCCAAAAACTCTTTAAAAAGATTTTTAGAAAAAAAAAATGTGTTTTTATATTTGTAAATTACAAAATGTGAAAAATGATGCCCACACTAAATTCATCGCAAATCGGGTTATATTTCACTTTTGTATCCTTCAAATTCACCACTTCAGGGGCTACAAATCCAGGAGTCCCGCATCTACTAAAAAGATACTCCTCTACATTCAGGAAAGTAGCCAATCCAAAATCCGCTATGCATATGTTCTCCTCGGTCATTTCACTGGTTCGAAACAGAATATTTTCAGGCTTGAGATCGCGGTGCATCACTCCATTTTCATGAGAATGATTGACAGCTTTCAAAATGGCACGTATGAATGTTGCAGCTTCTTTTTCATTAAATTTCCCATGATTTTTCAAATAATCCACCAAATTTCCTCCCTTCAATAGTTCCAGGACCATATACAATGAGTTGTCGGTTTCATAGACTTCATAGAGTTTGATGACATTAATATGGTCCAAGGCTCTCATGATTTCAATTTCATTTATGAGTGATTCCTTGAGTATGTGCAATGGAAAAACAAAAACATTAAAATATCAAATATTGCAATAAAAAAATTAATAAAAAAAATTATAATTTGTTACCTTTCCTTTGTCTTGACTATATACGCATTCTTTCGAAAAAGCTTTCACTGCAAAAGGGAATCCAGTATCAGCTTTTTCAACCAAATATACCTAAAAAATAATAAATTGATTTAAATATTATTAACAAATTTCTGAAATCAGCTGAAAATTTTTTTACACTTGCAAAGTTTCCTTTTCCAATTTTTTTGATGGCCTTATAATGAGTGTGGAAATTTAACAGGTTTAATTTTCTGTTGAGAAGATTTGTCAACTCCTTTAGATATTCTTCCGTGGGACTATGCAGCTCACAACTGTCAGTTCCCCTCAATAATTTAAACCCATACAGCTTATCAAACACCTTTTCTTTCGAAGAATGATACAACCATTCGAGTCTGAGATCAAAATCATAAAAACACACACCCTTCAATTGTTTTTGAGTTTTGTCCTAATTGTATTATTTTCAATGAAATTGGCTAGAATTAGAAAAGACTTACTTGAAAAAAAAGACATTTGTTCGGAAAAAAAACAAAATATCGCTTGTTTTTGGTAAGTTTTCCTTTTTTGACTAATTCACATTCATATAAATGTGGTTCTTGGGGAAGCATGAAATTGGTCTTTTTGGGAATTTTTTGAAAGACAAGCGATGGGTTGGGATCTCTTAAAGAGTCCAAACTCGCTGTAGCGACTTTCATTCGATAGATATCGATGAATGCTGTTTAATATGTTAATTTTTTATAATTAAGAAAAAATTTTTATAATTTATTTCATTTATAGGGTTAAATTAGCCTTGATAGGAATCTTCTTGATTATAAATAAGGAAGCATTTGTTTGTTTTTATTATTAATAAATTAGCTCATAGAAATCTCTTTCTTTAAAAATTTTTTTTTTTTTTTTGAACCTAATAATTTATTATCTCTTTTAATTTATCAGTGGGTTTTAAAACAGAATTTAAGGTTTTTAACAAAAAAATTTAAATTTAAAAAATTTTGAAAGTTTCTTTCTATAAAAAAAAACTAGCAACGCTAAAGTAATTTACTCTATTTCTTTCTCATTTCATTAATTTTCTCGTTTTTTAGTGTATTCCTTACCTCCGGGTTTTGAGTTATCTTCCAAAATTTATGGATTCTTCGAAATTAAAATAGGAAACCTTTTTTGGTTAAATGTGAACCAAAATTTGCAAAATTCTTTGATAAAACTGAAATTTTTTGGAGAAAATCATGATGGACTTACTTTAAAAGCCAAAAATTCAGATCATTCCTTCCATTCTGAAGCCAAATATGAAATAAAAGTCCCACTTTTGAATTTTCAGCAATATTTGGAAGACATGGCCAAAATCAAACTTTTAATTGTTGATAAAAAAACAGAAAATCAAATAGGACATGTAATAATAAATTTGCTCCTTTATGTGAAGAGAAAGTTTCTATTTTTTTTATAAATTCCTTTTTAAAAATGTTTAAAAGTCTTGAAGAAGATGAGATTTCCCCTATTGAAGATTTAGATGAGTATAAAACGAAAAAAATTCCATTTTTTTATTAAATAATTTAGAGTGTTTCCCATCATTAGAACCAATAAAAAAAAGGACGCAATCCCACAAAAAATAGGCGAAATTGACATAAAGATTTCATGCAAATTTGAAAAACAAAAACAAAATTTAAATCGAGCCAAAATTGGGAAAGCGCCACCAGAAATTAGAGGAAAATGTAAGAATTTCTTTTAGAAAATTTTCATTTATTTTGAATTTTGATGGCAGATGCCCGTTCACATAAAACTGTTCAAGACCAAGATGTAAATTCATCTTTCATCATGAATGAAATCAAGGTTCAAGAAGAACCAAATAAAGAAAATTGTAGGGAAGATATTATTTCTTCAAAATATTTTGTTTTTTACTTTTAGTTCCACAAAATCAGATGTTTCCAATTAAAAGCAAAATGGAAACTCATGAATACCCAAATGAAAATTTGTTTTCAGAAAAGCCCTACCCAGTTCAAACTTATGCAACTTCCAAATTTCGAGAAGGCAAAAACCTTGAAAAACAAAAAGAATACAACTTAGAGACAGAAAGTCAATTTCCCCAAAAAATGTCAAAGGAGGGATTTATCGTTTCAGAAACAAGCAACCCAAACAAGATCGATCAAATTTTGAGCAAGGCAAAAAGCCTACAAAATAAACTAAACACTTTCCAATATGATAACACCACCAAACCTTCACCAGATCAAACAAATTTCTTCCAAACATTTCAAACAAAACCAGAGGATTGGGGAGGACCTACCCTTTTTGATAATTTCAGCGGAGAAAATAAAATGGTTGAATATCCAATTGAAAAAATAGGTGACATTATCACCAATAAAAAAAATTTGAGCCCTGAACTTGAACTACAAAAACTAAAATTGGATGAAGCTGGTTATATGGATACTTTTGAAAAAAATGAAGATGAGGAAAATAGAAAAAAAAGCTACCTAAAAGTAGAAAATTTGCTAAATGAAAACTATCAGAGACTTGAAACAAAAAGTAAATTAATTTTTTCTTTAAAAGAAATTTTTTTGCAATCTTCAAGATGATCATCAATATAGACAAAAAAGTGTGATAAAATCTCCTCTTAAAAATTATAAACTTAGAATAATAAAAATTATTTGCAACCATCAAAATATGCTAGAAAAATTCAGAAAATCATCTCTCAACCTGTTAGTTTTGTTTGAATCAAAAATCCTGAAAAATCTCATGTAAATAATAATATTAATTCTTCATTTTAAAAAATATTTAGCCTCGGTAAATTTTCCAAGGAAAAGGAACTAATAATTAATGACCAATTGGATTTAGGAAGGCTAAAAGATGATTCTTTGAACTTTTGCTTTAAAATAATGAGCTCTCTTGAGAAAGTGGAAATGGAATTAGCCAAAGGAAATTTGATAACAAGTCTTGAAGAAATAAATGGAAATTATAACAATTTCATCACCATTAATTTGATGTCAAGTGCTATTCCTGACCAGATTTCTAAAAAGGAAAAACCAAAAGTGGTGAAATCAAAAGTTTTCAAAGAAGACAATTTAAAGAAGATTGAAACTGAAACTTTAATTGGAGAACTCCATTTACAAATTATTGAAGAGAATGAACAAATTTCGAAAAATCAACCCACTCCCTCAATATACAGGAGTGAGAATGAAAATCCAATTTATTATTTGTTTTTGAATATAGATAAAATTTCAAACGTAAAATAAAAAAAATTATATATATTTTATATTTCTTGATTTTTTAGCTTGAATTCCCTTCAAATATTTTCATTCGTTACAAAGTTTACTCTTCCTATGAAAAAATGGAGACGCCTGTCTTTTTCAATATCACTTCGACTGCCATAGACCATAGAATAACCATGCCAATGAATATGACATCTTTGCAAAAAACGGTAAATTTTATTTTGTTATTTTAAGAGTGAAAATATTGAATAGGAAAAAATCCCATTGGTTTTAGAGATATGGAATAAGCAAGAAAACGACAAATTGATTGGACTTGTTCATCTTGATCTCAAATCAATTTATTCTTCTTGGAATTTACCCGGAGCGTCTATTGCTATAAATAAATTCCCATTGATTGTTTATGATGACAATTTAAATATTAAAGGGATAGCAGGGGCTTGTGCTAAAGGAATTTTAACCATCTCAATTGCTTTTGGTACTCTAATTCAAGTGAGTTTTTTAGAAATTTAATATAATTGTTGATTTTTTTCTTCTTAGATTTCAAAATATGAACAATCTTTGAAAGATAAAATCAAATTAAATGTCAATCCCCTCCCTAATGAAAACAACGCCTCATTTGTTCATTCAGAAAAAATAATAAAGGCCCAAAGTGAAGTGCGAGATCAGTCAAATATTATTGAAAATACATCAAAAATTATGCCTGACAACTATTTGAAAGTTCAACCTCTCTCGGTTTATAAAACAAAAGACACTTATTCAAATAAGCAATTTCCAAATGAGCAGGAATCCAAAAAGCTTCAGTTTTTGAATGCTTCTGATTTGAAGGAAGATATGCAGAAAAAGCAGGAATTTGAAAGTGAAATAATAAATCCAGGCAAAACAATATTAAAATTGATGGTGAACTTGCTTAAGAACCAGGAGGAACTTTCAAATGAATTTCGGGTTTTTCTCAATATAATATCAAAATCAAATGGATTCGTCAATATCGAAGATTTTGAAGTCTTTCTAAGAAATATTCGATTAAACCTCTCGGAAAAAGAAATCTCAGTTCTGATCAAAATTTTCGATTATGAAAACCAGAAAAAGTTCCCTGGAAGTGATTTTGGTGAAAGTTACAAAGCCTTTATCTTACTTGAAGAGAAGTTAAATGTAAAAATGCAAGAATTCTGCAACGCCTTTGAGGCAGTTCTTTCAAAAAGCAAGCTAACCATAGAAAACTTTGAGAAAGAACTTATCAAAAGAAGTGATTTTGGATATATTTCCAAAAAAACACTTCAAAATTTTTTAATAAATGAATTGAAAATCAATGAAGAAACCTTAAAAAAGCTCGAATTTTATTTTTCTATGGAAGGCCTCGTTTATGTTTCTGGCTTTATTGATAAATTATTTGCGATTCTATCAAAAAAATCCATTGTTGATCGATTGGATGCCTCCATTTTGGGTTTTGAAACTCTTGATAAAATCCTCAGCTTTTTTTCAAAAAACAATACCTTGAAACATGAATTGCATAGTATTCTCACTCAAAGAAAAGAAAGTGCTGATTCGAGAGATTTCTTGGGAATTAGAGAAATCATAATGATTTTTAAATTAACTACTTATGATTTGAGTTTCTTCGAGGCGTTTCTACTAATCATCGCATTAAATCAATCACGGAGTCAAAACAAAAGTCTTCTAATTTATGATCATAAAATTGAAGCTGACTATTTATGCGGTTTTTTCCTTGAAAAAATAGAAAATATCAAAGAGGAAATGATTTTAAGTCCCATTCAAAAAAAACCGAAACTTGAAGATAATGATTTCGATGAAATCAATGATTTGAATTCTTTGCTCAACGAAAAGAAGATCCAAACAAATCTCAATGAAATACAAAAAACAACTGAAAACGACGAGGAGAACTTCCAAAATCAAAATTTATCGAAAAATCAAAAAGAAAGCATCTTACAAAAAGAAACTGAAAAAATTAAGACAAAAACCTGGAACAACCCGACGAAAGAAAAATTAAATGAAAAGGTTTTATTAAATGAAAAGGAAGAAAAACCAATTGACGAAGTCCTAATCACTTCCTTCCAGCATCAAATGAAGTTGAAATGTTATTGGTTAGAAAATCTTGACTTATCCAAAACAAATGATGGGAAACCTTTTTCTTTAAGGTTTTGTTTTGTTCTTCATTTTTTGTTTAATTTTTTTAAAAAAAAGGTATAAATTCCCAAATGAAGAAAACATTATCGAATCAAAAACAGTGGTCTATGAGCAACAGAAAAAAAGTAACTTTAAAAAGAAAATTAATGTATTTATAAAGGAAATTTAAAGATTATGAAATAAATTTGGCTTCCTCACATACAATTATCCTAAAATATAATGAGGATATAAAATCAGTTATTAATGATAGAAATGCTTTAGTCATTCAAATGATTATCCATAAAAACGATAAAGAGGAAACAATTGGTTTAAATATAATTTTATTTTTTAATAAACATTTAAAACTTTATTAAAATAGGGAAAACCATTCTTCCATTAGAAATCTTCTTTCAAACTGAAGCTCCTTTCGACCATGAAAAATCATGTCAAAAATCCAAATCAATTCAAATTTTTCCGATTTATTCAGAAGTAAAACATATTTTTTAAAGATTATAAAAGCAGAATTTTAGGAGAAAGACAAGAAAGATTCAAAATTGTTGGGCAAACTCCATTTCAAATTCACCTATAAAAAAATTCCAATTGAAGATCAAAATGTGTTTTCCTTGAAACAAACGAAATTCCAAAAGTTCTTACCGAAGAAAGGATTTCTTAACATTTCCATTGAGAAGATTTCAAACATTAAATCCCTATTGGAGATTTTCGATTTTGAAAGCAAGGCCGTGAAGATCTCCAAGCGAGATTTCTATACTTCTCTTTATTGTGAGCCATTTTTTGAAGAAGAGGATTTGAATTCTCTCTTTGCAGGATTTGAAACACCGTTAATTTATGAAAAATTGGCTTATTGTCTCAATTTTCTGAAAAGTTATCCTTTGGCGATGAATTCAGTCATTTTGGACTATTTCCAAACAAAAAGATTAAGAATTGAGTTGAGACTATACTTAAAAAACAAAGATCTAGAAGAGGAAGAAAACAATCAAGAATTCATTTTACTGGGTTATTGTGAAATTCCTTTAATTGGGTTGATCATAAATGTTAACGGATTAATCAATGAGGAATTTTGTCTAAAAAATGATAATTCACAAATTTTCGATGTCTTTGTTCGAGTGAATATGAGCTTCACAGAAAAACCCAATGTAATCCGAGATGAATCATATTTGCCTCCAAAGCCCATTGGCTTAATTTCTGTGAATATCATGGAAATCATTTACGATGAAGATTTCTTCAATGATGTCAAGGAAATTTATTTTAATTTGAATTGGAAAAAAAGGAACTTAAAAACCGGAAAATGTCAAATAAAGCAGAGAACAACTGGATTTTTGTCACTTTTAGACATTGGTTTCTTGCTGAAAACTGATAATTCACAGGAATTAACGTTGCAACCTTTAGAAATCAAGATTCTTTCTGATGATGATTCAATTTTAGGATATTTGAGTTTAGATCTTTCAGAAACAATAAAATCAGTAAATCTTTTGTCTTTCTTTCTTTATTTTTATTTAATATTAATTTTAGAATAAAGATAATTTTTATGCGAATGGATATTTTGTTCCAATGAATCCTGACTGTTTAAAGTCAAGTTCGATAAAAATGAGGATAGGAATTAAATGTTTTGGTTTGTTTTTCGAGAATGAAGCTGCAATGTTGAGAAATCAGCCTTTCTTTGAAAAAATAAATCCAAAAAATTGCCTAAATATTCAAAAAATTATTTCGAGCTCTAAAGATTTTAAACTATGGGAAGCGATCAAGATAGTTTTAAACCTGTCCCAATTTGAATTGAACAAGACAAATGTGCTTCTAGAGAATTTTGAGAACTTTGATTTGTTATTTTCCAACGAGATATGTGAACATTTGAAACAAGATAATCAATTGGAAGATAATCAATTTAGGAAGGAATTGATGAAGGTAATAAATATTTTGACAGTATTTATTAATAAAAAATAATTTTTTTAGGAATTTAGTTTTTATGATTATGAAAATTCTGGATATGTTGACATTGACAATGCCCAAAGGATTTTTACTTTTTTTGGGGAATCATTTCAAGTAATTGATTCAAATAGTTATGGTATTTTCAATATTTTAATAAAAATTAGTTGGTGAAAAAAGAGAAATTAAAGCAATTTTTAGCAAATCATATTAACAACGAAAGCAAAGTTGACTCAAATAGTCTTGCTTTAAAAGTGGGTTTTAAGGTGATTATTTTAATTAATGGGGAAATTATTATTTTTATAATTTAGTTTGATTATCTCCTTTTTCTCCAAAAGCTCTTTAGAGTACAGGAAATCAATTATGATTGTGATTCTTTATATGGATATCAAAAAATCTACCAAAACTCAGCCAAAATTGAAAATTTTTTCTCAAAGAACATGCCAAAACCAGAATCCCCAAAAAAATTTGAACCTTTTAAATTATATATAATCTTGCTTTTTGCAAATAATCTTGACCGTTTAAATCGAGGTATATTAATATCATTAGTATAGTATATAATAATTTGAATTATAAAAGGCCAACCTCCAAATTGCTATTTTTCAAATGATAAATTTAAAGTGAAGACAGAGCTTTTTTATAGAATGAAAGATCCTCAAATAAATTATAGTTTTGAACTAGAGATTGGAAATCCAAATGATTCAGAATTTGAATTGGCTCTTTATTCCAGAAATTTCAATCTACAAAATAAAGAAACAATTTATGATGACAAAAAAATTGGGGAACTATTAATTAAATTATTGCCAATTTATGCAGATCTAAAAGGTCAACAAGAACTAACACTTATTCATTCTTTTGAAGGAAATCCGGCTTCTATCACAATTAAATATAATCGGAACCCAAATCCATATATCCAGAGCCAAATTAATTATGAGCTCGAAGAAAACGAAAAATTAACAAATGAATTAATTGAAAATTTCCATAAAACTTTGAATGAAATAAATCAGGATGTCAACATTTATGAATCTTCTCTTCCTCCATTCCAAAAAAATATAAGCAATACACAAGAACAGCATTTTTCCAATAAAAAAGACTCTGAAAATGAAGATGATGAACCTTCTAAATTAGAAAAGACAATGGTATTATAAAAAATTTTAATTATTGTAAATATTTTGATTCTTTAGATGGAATTGGATGAATTAAAAAAAAATCTCACCCAAATTCTGGAAACAAACCCTCATGAAACAAATAATTCTGAATATATTGCTAAAGGCTTTTCTTTTGGGAAGACAGGGGATCAGAATAACAACCCTTTTGAGAATTTCCTATATCATAGCAATGTAAATTTAAAACAAGAAGTCAACAAACATACCTCACCAGAAAAAAAAATCATCAATAAGATCGATGAAGAAAATGAAAAAAGTTCTGGAGAAAAAACAGAAAAAAGGTTTAATAAAATAGATGAAACCAGCGGGAATAATCAAAAAAATGTTAATTTTGGTTTTGAAAAAAAACCACCTTTGTCCTTCCTAAAGAACTCCTCTTTGAAAAATTTAAAACAGATGGATAACTCTTTAAAAAATGATAAAGAATATGAAAGGATGGCGAATATAATGAAGGGAAATTTTGGGAATTCGAAGAAATTTTATGATTTTTCAAGTGATTCAGATGCATAATAATTTAATGTATTTTAATTTTAAGAAAAATAATTTTTTAAAATAGAGCATTTTGTGATTTTAAAAATAATAAATAATTTCCAAGAATGTTCAATTGAAATTTTTATTCTGCGATTTGCATTAATTATTGAAAAAAAAATTATTTGTCATATATTTCCAATAATTTTTAATATCTTTTTATCACAAAAAGCCAGAAATGTTAAGCAAATTAGCTTTCAAAAAACATA
>Ga0302186_10000917_pt1 | contig 25484 bp, 30 predicted proteins | sample II_Bog_E1_2_FD_198782 | JGI IMG/M metagenome (GOLD analysis project Ga0302186, IMG submission 198782) | Peat permafrost microbial communities from Stordalen Mire near Abisko, Sweden - II_Bog_E1_1 | ecosystem: Environmental > Terrestrial > Soil > Wetlands > Peat | place: Sweden: Abisko...
GGGAAAATATTTGAAGAAATACAAACAATAAAAAAAAATTATTTTAAATTAACCAAATTTAAAAAATGCTCATGTCCCTTTATAATTTTCTTATATACTTATTAATAAGCTCCTTAAATTCTTGAAACTCTTCACCAGTTGTAAATTTAAAATAATGTTTCTCAACATTGTTCATGGATAACCCCTTTGATTTAATTTCGCTTAAAGTTGCCAAACTTATTTCATCATTATAAATGCAAGTGCAGAGAGGCAGCCTGATAATCTTGACTGGTTTAAAGCTCAGCTCTGCGCTATCTTCTAACACTAACAGATTAAGATCTAACGAAATCAGCATTTTAATTTCCTTCCAAAGTGAATTATTACTAATGGTCATTTTCTGGGAAAGATTTCCATCCTTTTCTAAGGCTTTAATAGAAGCGATTAGCAAAGGTCTCGTGGTTATGGGGATGATTTCGAAAGTCTCTAAAAATCCAAAAACAGTGATTTCTGTGCAATTTTCAATTTTATGCTTTTGTCTCAAATATTGAATTTGCTCAGTTGACAAAATCCTGTTTAGATCGAATAACGATTCAATGTGTTTTTCCGGATTTATCACGCTTAATTTTTCATTAATTGCCTGAACTTGGTCCTGGTAACACGGAAAGAATTGATATAGTTTAGCTTCGTTTTCAATGAAAGAAGAAACAGATTGTTGAAATTCTTTGATTCTTTCCAACTCAATCTTTTTCAAACAAACCCAAATATCCTTCATTTCTTTTGAATAAACTTTTAATAGGTTATGGTTCTCAACTACAGCATAAAGATAGAAATTTTCCATTGGCAACAGATCTTTACTAAGAATCTTATTATTCGTGAGATAAAACCGCATAATATCAGAAAATACTGTGGCATACTCTCCGAATTTTTCTCTGGTTATCATCCTCATTTTGTTCAAATTTTGTCTCATCTTGTTTTCAATTTTTTGAAAATTCTCCATAAAAGCTTGATATTTCGCGTGGCTTGGCCCCAAGACATTTTGCAAGAGTTCATGTTCAATAAATGTGGAGAAATCAAAATGTTCTTTTTTTTGTATGCTGTCCAACATGCAAACTTCTTGCAAAGTTCGAGAAATCTCACATTCTTTCAATGACATTATATCTGCCTCATTGGGATTATTACTAGTGCTGAAGATTTTCTCCTGACTAGCTTTTTCTCTTAAGAACTTTGACAATGAAATGTAACATTCAAGAGATGAAGTTCCAAGTTCCAACAGGAAATTCATAATTTTTTCTATCACTCCTCGATAAATGCCATTCAATTGATTTCGATAATCATCCCATTTTTTCATATAATTGAAACTAGCTCTTTTTTTTTCTAAAGTTTCTTCTGTGTTTTCTGTTGAAAGGTCCATCTCTTTGCATTCCTGGATTTTTGTTTGAAAAGTCAAGGTTTTTTGTATTTTTTCTTTGGGGACTGCATTCGTGTTCTTATTTTCAGAAAAACCAGATAGATTGATCTCGAAATCAGATGCTTTGATGGTTTTAAAGGAATCTAAGAATTTGGGATTAACCATGCCGCTTTCGGTTTCGATCTCGCGATCTGATATTTCGGTGTTGATTTTCATTTTTCTTAGTTTTATTTCGAAGTTTATTTAATTTTGAAAAACTCATTTGAGAAATTTTTAAATACAAAAAATCCAAAATTTAAATAAAAATTTCCTCTTCTTTCTTCGGAACAGTTTGTTGAGTTATCTCGATTTTCTCAATATTTAATACTTTTTCCTTTAATTCGAGTTCCTTTTGTTTTATTCTGTTTTTCTCATTATTTATACACATTGTCATAGCATTATATTGATCACTGCATCCTTGCAAACTGAAAAAAACATTGATAATTAATATATATAATCATTAATTTTGACTTGATGCCAGAGCGCCAATTATTGGCTGCTACCCTTTGAAGTGAAAGACAATATTGCAATTCACATGACTTTTCTCTACAAATTATCTCAGCCACAGAATCGATTGTAATATTGGGAGAGTTTTTAATTTGCCGGATAAAAGGGTTTTCAGTTTTACAATAGGAATAAAGCTCAAGGTGGTGTTTGGGTTTCTCACGTCTCTTCAAATCGTCTCTGGTCCTTTTCCATAATTCATTGGTGTCGGAATAAAAAGGGTCTGCGGAAAGCTGTTGCTTATATCTTTGCCAATAATGTTCTGTCATTAATTATTTGAATGTTCAATTCCGAATATTATATTAATTTAATATTTTTGGTTTTTGTGAATGAAATATTTGGAATAAAAAACAAAAGGAGAGTATTATGAATAATGAATTCACTTCTATCTAAAGTTTGAGGGGGGTCATCAATTTAATTTAATAGGATTCTTCCTCTTCCTCTGCTTCTCCAGCATTGGCGATTCTTTGCTTAATATAATCTTTCAAATTGCTTAATTTATTGGTGATGATTTCATTGACTTGGTTAACAATGTTTTTTTCGTCTTTCCTTAAAATAAACCATTTTTTAAACAATTTTTATTGAAAAAAACCTTTTGGCGAGATCAACCTCATAAGAATCATCCTCATCAGTGCATTCTCCCGTTCTATCAGTTAATTGTTGTTTTCTTTGTTCCAGTCTTTGGGTTTGTTGTTCGACTTCTTCATCATCGGCTCCAATGGCAATATTCAAAGTATCAATTTTATTGCTGAAGGTGACAATGTCGCTTTGTGCATTATTGATGTTAGCCTGCAAAGTGGAAGACAATTCCTCATAAGCTGAGATTCTCTGATTTTCAGCCACTTTTTCAGCTTGTGATGAGTTCTCAATATTATCCCTGATTTTTTTCAATAAATCCAAAATCTTGGTTAAGATGTCTTGATTGGCTTCCTCAGGAGCTTTTTCCACAATTTGTGCCAACAATTTGAAGATTCCTTGATATCCTGATCTCATGCTTGGAATGGCCTTTTTGATGTTGCTTTGGACTTGAGCGAAAACATTGGATTTTTTTTGTAAAAATGAGGAAGATGATTCACTAGACAATTCTTGGAAAATGGCTAAAGCATCATGAATAGCAGTTAATGCATTTTCATGTTCGTCGACTTTTTTGGTATATTCATCAGCTTCGCTTTGTCTTTGACTAACAGCAGTCTCTAATTGTTCCTGCAAAGATTGCAAATTGGCATTGGCATCAGAAAGGGATTGTTGCACACTTTCTAATTCAGGGGTCAAACTGCCAAGATCAGAGTTTGCGGTATTGATTCTATCAGTAGATTCAGATATTTCAGAGTTATAATAATCGGCATCAGATGAACATTTTTCCTGGAAATCAGAATGCTTGCTATCGGCATCATCTTGGTCAGATTGCAAAGTGTCTGACATATCATTTAACATATTTAAAATGGTTTGAATGGGTTCTTTGCTGGAAATATGGATTTGGATCGTGTCCAATAAAGTTCTGCCTAATTTCGAGTTTTCAAGAGATGAAAATTCCGTTTTTGAAGCGAAGGAAGAGCTTAAGAGGCATGTGATGAAAAAAAGGGCGGTCAATTTCATTGGGGTTTATCTGGTGTCTAAATAATTAAGAGGATGGAGATATTGGGATGAGTTTAATTAAAAATATTGAAGGAATATCCGTTTGTGGGGAACATCTAATTAAAGAAACGAATATTTAGCTGTTATATTTAAAAAATAAATAAAAAACAAAGGAAATTTTTTCATTAGGAAATGGTGAACTTAACAATTCATTAGTGCTAATTAACTCTTAAAAAAACTAACATTTTTCTTTCTTAAATAAGTTAAATCGTTTTTTTTTTTATAATTTTTGAATTTATTATTATTATTATTTTTTTTGAAATTATGTTCAAAATAACATTCTGAAAAACTATTTTTTAAAAATTTCTGTTCAAAATAAAAAACTCATTTTCAACTCTATTTTTTTTTAATTGTATTTTTTTTTTAAATAAATATGTATTATTGATTTAACTAAACTAATATATTTAATTTTAATAATATCACTTTTTATTATTATAACAAACTTTTTATTATTATAACAAAAATCATGAATTTTGATAAAAACACATTTTGCACAAATTCCTGCAGTTCTTCTAAAGAAACAAATTCTTCTTTTATAAAGGACAAGGAATCATCAAAAGGTTTCTTATTATGAATTAATTTCTCAAAAAAACATCATTTTTATTATAAGAAAAAACATTTTATGATTATAAAAATCTCGCCAGCCCTCTCTTAGAATCCATTGATATCAGCACAAAGCAAAACATAAGAAAATTTAAAATTAAACATTATTTAGAGAGGACACTAGCAATCAGTTTATTGGAGATTATTCGGAAATAGTAAAGAAATTGATAAATGACGAATTTTTTCCAAGAATAGTCAGAATAAAATGCTTTCCTTCAAGGAAATTGGCAGAATCTAACCAAAAATATTTATATCTTTGGCTTCTTTTCTATCACAATGGTTTGGAAGTTCCGCTTGAAAATAAAGAAATTCGTCTTTTTTTTGAGTCAACATACAATTGGTTTTCCCATTATTTGATACTTTTTATATCTTCTTTTTAGGTCAAAAGGAATTGATGGGGCAAAAGCAAGTAAAATGATGAACATTGTAAGTTTGTAACATTTTTTCTCCTTTTTTTAATTAAACAAAATTAGTTTGACCATCAACAAATTAAGTTTAAAGAGATGACTACTCTGCAAATCGTTTTTCATGGGCAATTTTTAACTTTATTTTTTTAAATATAGATATAATTTTAAATTAGAAATGACACAACCTCAGATCTTCTGATAAAAAACGTTCAAAGTAAATTTGAAAATATTGATTTTTCTAGCTTAAATGATCTAGAATTGTGTTTTAATGGGTACTTATGGAAATTAAAAAAAAATAATTAAAATTATTAGAAAAAGATTAAATTCAGCACCACTTTTTCTCTTTTTTCAATCAATTCGAGACAAAATTTACAAATTTAAACTCAAATTCAAAAAGATTCATTTGTTGGTCTCAACTAGGTTGGTCATACTGTGGAATTTTTAATAAACATTGATTTTTAGTGATGTGGTTGATTGTTTATTCCCATTTCTCCCAGATATTTTATCGAATCAAACAGAATTACAAAGTCTACATCTTCATTTCCAGTAAAAAAATATAATATATTAATATATTATATCAAAGTTAAAGATTTGTGAGCCGAGATGCTAAATTTGATAAATTATTAAAAGCATTATGCCCTGAACTTTTATCAAATCTAGTTTCCTTTAGTTTGGGATTGATTAGCAAGTACAGATCTAGAATGAATAATTTATTTTAACATTAATTGGAAGCAGCAGTCGAGTCAGAGGACCTCAAATATTTGAAATCTTGGAATCCATTATGTTGTATACCTCCCAAAAACTTCAAAATTTTTCAATCTATCTTCACAGGTTTGTTTGTGATAAAGAAAAAAATTCATTTTCCTCAAAATAGTGAAGAGATTGATGAATATCTCTTGGAAATAATATTAAAAATTATCAAAACCAGACCCCTTACTTATTTTAACCTTTATTTTTATGGGTATTATTTATATTTAAAAAAATTAAAAAAATAAGTTGTTTTAGTTGTGCTGAAAATGAAGAAAATTCCTTGGCTTGGAAGAAAAGATTTGACGAAGAAATTTTGAATTTCAACCCAAACTTACAAGTGGGTGTTTTTCGGATTATTCTGCTCCAAAGGGAATACTTATGAAATCATTAATTAATACTAAATATTTAATTTTATCAAATTTTTTGACCCTCGAAAGAACTTTCATTTTTATTTTCTTCATTATTTTTTCATTGTGAACAAATAAAATAATAAAAAGAAACTTAAATTTGACAATGGAAAACCAAAATTCCAAAGTAAAACCACATGATAACTCTTCACAACATCAAACTCAAACCCAGAATATTAATAACCTTGGAAATTTTTATATGAAAACCAAATTTTCGACTTCTAATTCGTCCTTTTTGTTCCAATCTTCAAAGGATAACAAATCGACACCCAACATAGTTCTTAGCAGTTTTCAAACAAGCCAAAACTCAAAAGATGAATACGGTTATAAATCCCAATCAAAAAACCCTATTTTATCAACGAAATTTGCTATTCTGACAAAAAATCCCCTAAAACATCAGAAAGAACATAATGTTGATAAAGAAGTCAAAAATGAGAATTCAAAACAAACCAAAACATTGCAAAAATCAATGTTACAGGAGATTTTTGCTGCTGAAAGAGAGGATAAATCAAGGAAGATCGACACCAAAAACTACTTAAAGTAATTTCCAATCTATATGAAATATCATATATCCATAATTACTTCTAAAGTCTTCGATCAACCACATCGGAACAGAAAAGCCGAGATATTTCCAATATTGAGAAAAATACCCCAAATGCCAAAAGTGCTGCGACGGATGAAAGTCTCCTGATTGATAATGAGAACTTGATGTTTTTGAATAAGGTAAGAAAAAAGAACTTAAAAAGCTAAAATATAAGAAATTCAGATCAGGGATCCAACTTTGAAAGACAGCTTTTTCTTAAAACGTACATCAACACTATCATTAATTTTTCCTCTAATGATTTTTAGTCAAATATGATAAAAGATATGTTTACGATGTGGACCTCAAACGAATAAAAGAGAAAAAAGAACTGTTTAATGAAATTCCAATGTCAATGAATAAATATTTCCTCACTCAATCTCTTCCTGACAATAATTCTGAGGATTTATTCAAGCTAAAATTCAAGCCAAATGAATTAAGCACTGAAGACAAACAAAATCTGATTTCCATGAAATTGAACGCAGTTCCTTCAAATCGACAAGATGTAATAAATACTTAGAAATTATCAATCAATTAAACTTAAATAGGTCGAATCTTTGTCGAAATGGATAGATTCAATGTTGACAAATTTGAGTTTGAAGAAAGATTTGTCTTTGGATCTGATTTTTGAAAACTTGCAAATAATTTATACAGGTTGCTTGCAGGAACTGATTAGACAAATCTCGATCCAATGCGTGGAAAGGGGGCAATTAATGCAAAAGATTTGGAATGCTTATATTTCTTTATTTGAAAGAATCATTATTGAACAGAAAAAATTCAGCAATGATATCGAAAAAAATTATCTAATGGAAACTTCGCGCATCCATAAAGTTTATCAGAACGAAATCGATTTTTATAAGAATAAATTGGAACTTGAGAAAAATGAAAATGACCAAAACAAGAAGAGTTATTCGGTTTTGTTGGAAAAATACAAACAGCTCAAAATAAAAAATAAAAAGATGGTTCATGATTTTTCTACTCATAAAGTGAATTTCGATAATATGCGCGCTGAATTCAATATTATCCAGGAAGAAAACATTAATCTGAAGATCACCTTGGAAAAATTCGCAAATACCAAAGAAACTGATAAATCCGATGTATTGATCAGGAAACTACCAGTTCGGAAAATTGGAAGTTTCGTTGAGAAAAATTTGAATGAAAATCAAAACACCATGAATAGTATCAATATTAATGAAAAGGAGAGGTTGGAAGAGGAAAGTTTTGATATCAGTCTTGAAGATAAATGCGTTGATACCTATGATTTATTACTATTGAATAATAGAAACGCTTTTACACAAACTGGTGATTTGATTCAAAATAACATGACTGAAACTGACATTTTATTGCAAAAAATCGATAATATTAATGTTCCTATTGAAGAAACCCATAGTATCGGTATCCAAACTGATGAAGGCATTGAGATTGAAAACAGGTCGAAAAAAGTATCAATTTTTGTGAAAAAGAAGCAGAAAATTGACACGGAAATTGAAATAGATGATAAAAATCCTTCCTTGCTGAAGAAAAACACTATGCAAACTGATATGAAGATCAATTTTCAAAAATTTTTAACTGATATTGATATGGAGTTGGGATCAGAGGAAAACGGCATAAGAAAGAACATAAAATTCATTGATATGTTGAATGAGAAATGTATTGGAAGCTTGATTGCTGATGATTTCACTTCGTCTCCCTTGCGAAACCACTTGAAGGAATTCAAGAATAATATCAAGAAGACCACAAATTCGCTTCATGAAAGGGTGAATTCGATTATCGAAGAAAACCAAGATCAAAAGATCGACATTTTAGAAAAAGATAATGATATTGAAAACAAAGATGAGGAAATAAGAAGAAAAAATGAGGAAATAACATATTTAAAAGAAAACGTAAATTTTTTTTTGGAAAAATCCAAATTGACTTCGTTGCTAGAATCAAAAATTGGAGGAATTTATCGCCAACTCACAAAACGATGAAGAAGGATATAAGAAGAAAGTGCATCAATTAAAGGAAAAATACAATGATGTTCTCAACAAAAATAAAAGGTCTCTAATCTAAATTTAATATAAAATAAAAAAAAAATAGGTTATCCATTCAAGTAACCAAATTGGGAGAAATCATGAGCCAAAGCATGCTTCAAAATGTCGGCACCAATGAATCCATTGATTTTAAGCCAAAAGAATCAACCGAAGATCTTGAAAATAAGCAAAATCCCGAAAAATCAACATCACTTATAAAAAAAGAAGAAAAAAAAAGACCAAGTATTAATTTAATCGTTAAGGTGAACAGGGAAAAGTCCAAAGTGATAGAGAAGACAGGCAAAGTGAATATTATTTACGAAGAAAATCAGACTTCTGAACTATCTCAAACATTGAAAACTCCACTGCTGGTGCCAGATAGAAGCAGTTCTCGAAAAACCTCAAAAATTATTGAGAAAAAAAAAGAAGAATTCAAATATCCGGAAATTCAAAAATCCAAAATAACTAAGGAAGATAAAAAAAAAACTATAATTTTGGATGAAATTAGAAAAATCATGAATGATTCAATTGCTTTGAACAAAGAACACAACGAAAGTTCCTCTGAAAGTGAAGAAGGAGATTCGAATAATAAGATTCATAACTCTTTAAATCAACTTGGCTTCGCTCCTTTGAAGAAAGAAAAGGATTTCAAAATTCCCTCTTCAGCCACAAAAACCAATAATCTTCTTCCCAAAGACTTGACTTTACCAATGGCTCCAATTTTTTCTTTCCTGAAGAAAGTAGAAAGGAACTTTAGTGTGAACGCAGATGCTGCGAATAGTCTGCTCTTGAAGATAATTGAAAACGATAAAAGGAAAAATCTTAGGAATTCAATGACTAGAAATAACATTCTCAAAATGATCGCCTCGATTTATTCGGAGAAATTGTTGAATTCGCAAAATAACCTAAATAACCCTTTACATGTGCTGATTTATGACATTTTCCTTAATAAATATGGGTTGAAAAAAATCGCAGAAAATAAATTTAAACAGGTAAAATTATTTAAATAATTTATAAATAATATGTTACAGCTGATGGAATCTTGCTTCTTTTATTTCGGATGCCTGAAAATCAAGATGTTTTCAAGATTTCTTGGTTTGATTGATCCTTTGCAAAATGATGAATGCAACTATTATGTGTCAAGTTTTAAGTTTTTCGACGACACGTACAATTAAATAACATAATGTGATTTATTTAACTCATTAAAAAGAAATTCTAATGGATTATTCATCGCAGCAAATGCAAATGAACAGACTTTTATCCTGATCGTTATATATTATGAGTTTTTATTAAATTTAAAGGGTATTTTAAGGATAAAGCCAGAGAATTTATTGAATTAAATATAAAAACCAATTTGACTCAAGCTTCTTTCAATATGTTGATCATGGATGTAAACCAATGGAATTTATATTTTTATAAAGAGTTCGAATATATTTAGGTTGAAAATTCAACCATTAAAGATTCAAGAGGAACCCAAAGTAAAAAAAAAAATTTTTGAGAGATCAAAAATTAACTGAGTTAAATAGTTTTGGATTTCGACAAATTTATGGCCATTGTTCTAATCAAATATAAGGAAATTAAAGAACATGTTGAAGCTTATGTGAAGGACATCTTTTATGCAGCTGATGTATATTATTGTGTTTAATGAAATATATTTAAAAATATTTGTTTCCAGCTGGATAATGATGAATCAATAGAATATTTTGAAGTATTAAAAAAAAAACATTTTTATTGATTTATTTTATTTCATTTCAGTTCTTGACACTTTACAGAAATCTGGAAAAAGCTCAATTCACTGAAAAAAATGTCAAAGATTTATTCTTTGCTGAAGCAGATGTTATCAAGACAGAAACTGGTTTTTTTTTTGGAATCAATGTGAGTTTATTTTTTTCAAAGGCGAAAGGGCTATCTCCTTTAAAAAGTTTGTGAGTTTGGTCACTGAGAAAAACCTCTTCACTTCTGAAAAGCAACGGAGGTTTGCAGAAGATGTTCAAACATACGCTGAAGTTCAAGCAATATGAAATTTTATTAATCATTGGAAAAAAAAATAAAAGGATCCAATAAAGGGAATTTTGGATTTAACTCCAAAATGGAAAGAAAAACAAAAGATCATCAAATTACGGTAGTTGTTTACTTTGGAATTTGAAATATATTATTTAGATCGAATTAGTCTGGTAAAGAGTGGTCAATATGGTGATTATTTCCAACACATTATCAGAATGATGGATAAATCTATCATAAACAACAGCAAAGCCATAAACGGTTTTTTTTAATTTTAGCTTTTATATTATATCTCTTTTTTGGGAATTAGTTCTTTGGATATCCTATCGATTATTGGACGAAGAAACAAAAAGGATTTATTTAATGTAAAACTAAATATTTACACTTATAATTTTGTAAAATTTAGGAAAATGGTTGAGGAATGTGTCCCTGATTCGCTTAATATGATAAACCGCGCATTGACTGAAATGTTCGAAGAGAATATAGAAACAAATATAGATGGAAGATAAAGAAAAAATTTTGATCTTAACAAAAAGTTTGCTTTATTGTTATCTTATTTTCCTTAATAAATATTGAATTTTTTTACTAGGGTTTTTTCTTATTTTTCTCAAAAAAAAACATGAGTATAATAATCAAAAAGAAACAAATTTTAAATTAAAATCCAAAATTTCAATTTTTTTTTTTTCAAAATAATTTTAAATTTTTTGAATTTTAATATATTAGTTATAAAAAAAAATAAATTAACACTTCCATTTAAAAATTAAATTAAAAAAAATACAATTTTTATTTTTTTGCTTTTTGCCAACTCTAGAGAGATTACGTTCTTTAAAAAAATAATTAAAAATCTCTCTATATTTTTGGGAAAATAAGAAGAAATAAATCATTTAAAAAATTATCACTTTAATCCAAACAATGACTGATTTCTCAACTCTTGATAACACGCTTGACTCCAACCAACAGGTTTCTCTCCTTTTATTTCGAAATCATAAAAGACCCAAAATCCCTCTCATCAGTCGTTCTTTGAGCCCCAAAGCCAAAAGAGATCTTGCTTTTCCTCAAAATTCTTTATTAAAGAATATTTTGCAATCTGCTCATGAAAACAAATTTTTATGTAAAATGGTTAAAATACAGAAGAAGCCTCAAAAAATACCTGAAAAATTATTAATTCCATCTGAAATTCTAAATCTTTCCTCGAATTCTTTGAAATCAAACGGTTTGAGATCCAATGTTCTCTGTTTATTCAATAATGATTTGAAGCTCTTCCTTGAGAAAAAAGTAGAAAACTCGGAAATTTTAAAGGAAACGATTTCGCATCAGGACCAGCTTGTTTTTTTGCACAATCAAAACCAAAATCAAAGACAATTGACTCATATTTTCGAGCAAGTTCTAATGAGAGAAAAAGACCTGATTTTTAGAGATTTGCTTCGAGCCATAAAACAAGAATTTGAGGCCCTGATTCGAGAATGTCATCAATATATAATGATTCCAAAGACTGAGAAAGGCACTAAAATTAGAAAAAACGCTGATAATATTGAAGTTCCTTCATTTGAAACGTATTTGGAAACTCTTTTACAGGTTTATGATATCGATTTGAATGAAAAGGAACAATTCGGGATTTTAAGACCCGAAAAACAAGAACTTGAAAAAGTGCTTTCCAGATATCAGAGGTTTTCAAAGGATGACGACCAGAAACGGTTGCTTCAAAAAATCGAAAAGAAAATAGGAGCAGATTTTGAATCAATTTTGAGGCTAACATCGGAAAATAATATGTTGAAAAATGAAAATAAAAATCTTAGCACTATAAAGGAAAAGGTCGATAAAGATTCAGGAGAGACTTTTCGTTTAGTTCAAGAACGATTGAAATTAATGGACAAACGGAGTCTGGAACACAATCTATCGAAAGAAAAAAACTCCGAAAAAAAAGAAGAAACTGCCAACACTACCCAGAATCTAGAGGAGAAATTACGAACATTAACTGATATTAATGATAGTTTATCCAATGAGAACCTCGGATTCCGCCAACATAATGAAATTTTGTTAAAGAAAATCGCTCGATTACAATTACAAATCAAGAAAATGGATATGAAAAAAGATAAAATTTGCATGAACAAAGAGACAGAAGTCACATATTTTTCTGAAAACCCTCAAAACAAGCCGATAAAATCCTTACGATATTTATTACATTACCCCAGTTTGATTTCCCAAACACAGAATTATTCCTATAAATGGTGTCTAATCATCATAAACCTCATATATTCACATAAAATACTACAAGATGTCACAAGTGATTATGAATCATTCAATGGAAAAAGCTTAAAAGAGCTAATTCTTGATTTCTTCGTGAGTCGCTTCAAATCCAAATTTTTAATAGAAGCCTTCCTTAGAGATTTCATCACAAATTTAAGAAAATATGCTCCTTTTTCGCAAAGAATTAAGACATTTTGCCAATTATCTGGTGTGAATCTCGAATCCTTAAGTAAATTGTCCCTGGATTTAACCACTGAAGAGTTTTTCCCTTATAACGCAACTAAATCGGCTTTATTCACGAATAAATGGTCTACTGAATTATTCTTAAGACTTATTTATCAAATCCGTGTAAATCTGAACAATAATAATCTTATCAATACCAATTCAAATAATACAAATACTGTTGAAAATATCATGAACATGAATAAATCCTTTTTGAGTTTCGAAGAAGATGAAGCCTTGGGAGTCGAAACTGCGAAAAATCTGGTCAGCATTTTGATTACACAGGAAGGTTTAAATGAAAATATGATGAAAGATTTCGGTGAGAACTTTCAAAACGTGTTGGAAACAGATCTTTATGAAAGAATCACTAATTATAACGAGGAAGTGATGGGCAATTCAAATAAACAACTTTTACAAAACAGCAATGCTATAAGGATAGATTTTTTCCTCAAGTTCCTAATGGATCTCATGTCTGAGCGAAGAATAGCCGAATATCAGCAAATTTTTACCTTGATAAAGCTGCAAAAGGTCAATAAACCTGAAATGCTTTTGAATTTCACGGATTTCGCTGCAATCATTGCCCAAGTTTTTCCCAATAACAAAAGCGTGAAACTAATTGAAAATTGCTTCATTGAATTAATTGACGAATTAAATGAAGAAAACCGATTTAACGTAACCTTTAAAAATATGGTGTTAGGTTCAGGCGATATCTTGCAAAAATCAAGATCCTCATTTTCCTTTAATAAAATCATCAACATTCCTAATAAACAATGGAAAAATGCCAATGAAATTGCGGATGCCTGCAAAAGCGTTTTCTGGGATTGGAGATCAGAATTAGGGATCATTGTTGAAACTTATAAGATGTTCAAAGGAGTTTTGTTTCAGGTATCAAGAAATAATCAGAAACTTTATGCGATCCATGAGGAATTTTTAAATGAAATTAAGAAAATTAACAACAATATTATGACAGCGAATTTTTATGATGAAAATTGGATCAGAAATAATAAGACCGAGTTTTTAAAGAATTTGGAAGAAATTTGGGGGACATTATTGGAACTATTGGAAAACAGCTTAAAGGAAAATGTGATATAACGAAGGAGGATTTTATTGTGTTCTTAGAAAATCATATTTGTTTAAAATTTATGAAAAATGTTTTTAAAAACACAATACATGTAAAATTAAAAAATTTTTAATTAAAAATATGGAAATTTTTTGGACGAAATTCTATAATTCACAAAATATCTGGGATTTTCTTTTATATTCGTAAATTTAGTAAAAGAAATGATCAGATTATTTTTTATATATAATTTTTATTTTAATTATAATCACAATGTTCTCTATATAAGTCCTTCTAGTTTTTTTCCCCTCCTTTAATAAATGACTCCAATAGAAATCGATCAATTTATACGTGCTCTTTCGTCCTCAAATTTGAAAATTCTTGAAATCTCCCTTAAAAGCATTTCAAAAAAAAGCAAGAAAATAAAAAATAAAAACCCGAAGTACCAAAGGAAGAATTTCCCAAAAATGATAGGCAAAAAATTGATTCAGTTCGCCACAAAAAGCCATTTTGTCAATAAAGAAGACTTTTTCTTTGAACAGGCTCAAGATATCACTTATCCCTTGAATTTCAAGCAAATTATTACACAGGATAAGTTTATGCTGTGGATTAATGATATTAGCGAAAAAGAAAAATTGCTTAATTTGGCTGGATATAGAGAGGTCTTCTATTATAAGATGGAGGCAAATTTCGAGATCCAACATTATAAATTCACTTTCAAGAGGTTGGCTCAAATTTATTTGGAAGACCATGCCATTATCGATATTATGAGCAAATATGTCAATAATATCTACGGGGACGCGGCTTTTGAATATTTGAGCTTGATTCCGTCTTTTTTAAGAAATCTGCAAAATGAAGATGGTTTCCGGCGTTTGAAAAAGAAATAATTGACTTAATTCATATAATTTTTACCTAATTAATTAATATAATTGATTAATGAATACCATATTTGTCTTTAAACTGAACTTTTAATTTTTGTTCTTTTGAATTTTCAAAAATTTAAATTTTGTGTTTTCTTAATATTATTGTCTTTGTTTCCAAAAACAATATTTTATGAAAATTCAATTTTATATATATAAATTATGTCTATAGAAATTATATGAATCATTTTCATTTGGTTGTTCACTTAAAAAGAAAAAAAAAAAAAAATTTGAAACTTTTTTTTATGTATTTTTATTTCGATTTTTTTCATCTCAGTGTTTCAAATAACAAATTGGAAAATAAAGATAAAAATTCATTGCATAGTAAAATTTCTTTAATAAATTCAATATATATATTAATAAGTTGTTTATTCGCTTTAAAAGTGCGATTTCATAAAGTTTTATTAAGATCGATACAAAAAACAACATATAATTAGAATAAAATTGTCCTCAGACAGAAGTTTTTTTAATAATTTTTTCAATTGGAATCTCAGCCAAGCCTTCAAGATTGAAATGTTTTTTGTTGTATTCCCTGACATCATGTGATTGACTGCATTTGGCTAAGTATTTGTAGAGATATTTGAGTTCTTTGTCATTTTTCCTGTTGTTCCATTTCAAAAGAGGCACCCCATTGTTTATTTGAAAAGCAAATGAATGGATAATGTCATCCACTAAAACCATATTTTTTAAGTCTCTGTTTTTTATGATCCTCAAATCTTTGATATAGCAACCATGCTTCGTTTGCAAGCAATATTCTCTTGAAAGAATGCCATCAATGTATAATTTGTTGGGATCGATCAAATCAACAATAGCCTTAGCATATGGATGACATGAAGCTGTAAATACGAAAATTTCGAAATAATGATGGATTTTCTGAATAAATTCAACGCAAAATGGACGTAAATTTACTCCAATCTAAAATTCATTCGTAAATAAAAAATTTGTTAAAAAGTAACCGTCTTTAGCCCTTCGTTTATATTGATTGTGAGGGTATATTGCGGATCCTCGAAAAGAGAACAAGAATGGATCAAAGTGTCATCTAAATCTAAAAGTAAAGTTTTTTTCTTCATTCCTTCTAATAATAATTTAAAACTTTTAGGAAGAGGAAATCAAAAACAAACCTTTTTTATCATATAATGCGACTTGCTTAATTTTGAAGTCAGTGTCAGAAGGCTTCAACCCTTTGGTAGCATATATCAAGTCTTTGTAAATTATTTCCAAATGACTTTGTAAAACATTGTCATCAGGATGAGGTTCAAAGATGAAATTTGAAAGGAGTTTCTCATTAAAGGGAGTTTCGTCTAGTTTAGACATTTCCAATTTCGTCGAACAAGTAGGAATCTTCAACTCTAAATTGTTCATTTTTTCCAAGGAGGTTTGAATGATGTTCAAAGAGCTTTCATCATTGTCATCCTCAACCAAGTTTTCACCATTTCCTCGATTCTGGCTTTTGGAATTCTGTCCGAATTTGGAATGGATTTTTTTACTTGCTGTAATTATATTCGAGCTTAATTCTATAAAATTTTAAACATTTTGAAGTTTTACAATTTTACTTGAAACAGGCTGAAAAGACTCTTCTGATTCTTCACCAAGGTCGCATTTTTCCTCTTGGATTTTTGGTGATTTGGAAGTGAAGAAAGAAGTTGTGCGCAATGGAGATGGAGGCGAAAGTTCAAATGAACTTGTTTCCATCAAGACCATTGTTGAAGCATTTCGGAGAGAGCAAGACTGCTTTTTGGAATTTATTTCCATTTTAGGATTGGAAGAGGAATGTTAAATTTCGATTAATTTAATAATACAAAATGCTAGAATCTTTGAAAAATATATATATATATTTCTTTATTAAACACTATTACATCATTCTTTTTTTGAAATCAAAATAAACCCATTGATTTGCGTAAGTTTTGGGAAAACAAATTAAACCCGAAAATTTTATCAGATTTAACCACAGCTCCTTCGCCAAATTATTAACCACAGCTTCTTCGCTAAACTATAAAAATTCCTCAATATTTTTAAGAGAGAACAAAAAACAACAAATTGAAATTTTTAATCCTTTTCAAAAATTTAGAAAATTGATTTTCTCTTTTAATACAAAATGGTTGGAGCTTCCAGGTAAAACGAAATAAATATAATTAAAAAATAAAACTCAATAAAAATTCTCAAACTTAACGCAAAAAATTTGCCATAGTTTTTAACATAAAATTAAAAATTTTGCATTTTAAAGTCTTTTTAAGTAAAACAATTAAAAGAACAAAATTTTATTTCTCTCTTAATAATTAAATAATTTTATTAAAGCCCTAAAACTAAAAATAGGGTTTTAAAAAAAACCTAAATTATCCATTGAGCTATAAAAATATAAAACGTTAAAGCATATTAATACTTAATTATTTTTTAAAGAACATCTTCTAAATTGGAAAGTTCTTCCAATTTTAAAAATTTCCTATTGAAAATTCGGACATCTTCAACAGGAGCCAGTTCCAACAAGTAGTGCACCATATACTTCAATTCTCGATCATTTTTGTCTCCCTTCCATTCCAAGATCGGAATGCCATTCTCCAATTGTAAAGCAAAAGCATGGGCATTATTGTCGACAATGACCATATTCTTCAGTTCTCGATTCTTGACAATTCGTAAATCTTTGATGTAAATGCCTTTTTTTGTTTGAAGACAATGGTTTCTGAAAAGAATGCCTTTGATATATTTGCTATGAGGGTCCAAAATGTCAATGATAAGGTTAGCATAGACATCAGAGGATGCTGTAAAAACGAAAACTTCATAATATTTGCTTATGATTTTGAGGAACTCCATACAATAGGGTCTGACATTAAAGCCAAACTATAAATAGACATTATGTAAAATAATGAATATTGATTAGTTTTTTTACAGCGGAGTCTCCTTGAAAAATATCACCTTCAACAACATATTTGGGATTCTCGTTCAACATGCAGGAATGGATCAAAGTTTCGTCGAGATCCAAAAACAATGTTTTTTGGTTTTTATCTAAAAAAATAAAATTTATTAGAATTTTGAAAGGAACAAATTTTTTTCATTTAAATTTAATTTTTTTTAGTTTTTAAAAAAATCCCAAAAAACATTAAAAATATCCAAAATAGACAAATTTTTAATTTATTTTACCTTTTTGTTCTCCCAAACAAACGAATTTGGTGTGCAAGGTTTCATCCTTTGGTTTTTTCAAATGATGAACTCCATAAACAAGACTGCTATGGACTTTTTTGAGATGTTCTTTTAAAACTTCTTTCTGACAATTAGGATTGTGGATCAAGTTTCTAAACGGATGGATTTTTGCCATTTTAGCTTGAGTTTTGAGCATTGGAGATAAAGGCTCTCCTTTATTGGACATTGGTTGTGATTCTTTCATTTGACAGGATTCTGACTTTATCCTTGCCATCTGAAGTTTAATATGTTCACTACATTTGGCTTCTTCTTCACAATCAGACAAATTTTCAGGCGATTGTGTGGTGATAGAACTGATATCTTCGTTCGTGCCATTAAAAAATGATATATCTGCTTTGAGTTTTGGTGAAAGGACTAAGAAAATTCTGAAAAACCTATCAACTTTAAAAAATATACTTTGAAGGGTCATGATTTGAAGGTCTTCCTCTTCGTCAGAAGAAACTAAAAAAGAACTTTTTCTCTCGACTCCATAAGTGCCATTGTCAGTGTGAGGCTTTGGTTTTGGAGGCTGTCTTAGAAAGGGCTGACTCATTGGGTAAATTAAGGAAAATCGACTAAATGATTTTATTATAATAATCGAGGTCTTGATTTAAATTTATATGATTGGATGATTCACTCAAAATATGTATTATACGCGAACTAATTTTTGCAAATGAGATATTTTTAGAAACTGTTTAATTTATATCTAAAAAAATTTAATGAAAAGACCAAATCTTTTTATTTCCATTTATATTTTTTTTTTTTGTGATTTATTATAAAAATACTAGAATCATTTGTCCTTAAATTTAAAAAAAAAATATTTTCTTATTTTTTTATATCGCAGGATTCCTATGCAAATAAGGCAAATTTGAAGCATTTAATTTTTGCGAAATTTTTTCTGTTTCCTTGTTCAAGGCAATCACCGGTCCAGCTAAATTAAACTCTGTAAAAATATTTAAATTTATTCATTTTTCATTGTGATATAATCAACCTTTTTCCAAATGTTTCTTTGCCTCATTTTCCAACATTTTTCTTATAGACATATTGGAATGGACTTGTTTTAATGGCTTTTTAAATTAATTAATAAAATAAATTATTAATAATAACAAAATGTTTTTTAAATAATGTTTATAAACTACCTTATAGGTAGCCAAAATCTCATCTGCCACCTGTTTCGCAATTCGATCTTCTAAATTGCTTTCTCTTTTAGATTGAGTCACACTATATTTATCCCAATCGTCTTTGTTTTGGTTCTGAATTTTCTTTTCAACATCATTTCGAATGCTTTGAATGGATTCTGTTTTTAAAGCCACATAAAATTTTGCTTATTTAAACTAATTAGGCGACTTTTCGATTTATGAGATGTTTGAGTCGCCACCTCATCTTTTTCTTTTTTTGTGTTCAAGTTCAAATTTGCTTTATTTTCATGATCTTTTAGAATGTTGTCTTTTTTTTCTTCATTTTCTGGAGATGGGTCCTTTATAGGTTCTGGATTAGCTTTGATTTCATCAATTCGTGATTTTAAGGATTGCACAAGAGCTTTGATCTGCAAAAAAAAAATATTAACAATTTTAAAAAAAATGGAAAAACTTCCATATCAGCTAAATAACTTTCAAAATCTAGGTTTTTCGCAAAATCCAAAAGGTCATCACATTCCTTTTCATCCTCTTGTTTTAATTCCTTTTTTTCAAAAAAATCATTAATATCAATAGTTTGAATAAAAAGAAAAACCCTTTCAGAATAAGCCCATTTTGGTTTTTCTTTCTTTTTCTTTTGCTTCTTGTCTTTTTTATTTAAATTTCCAATCGGATCTTCTATTTTTATTGGTTCAATTTCCTTCTCGTTTTCATTTCGTGGAATATCATCATTTAATTTTTCGAGATTTTCAGCTGTTAATTTTCCTCTTTGTTAACAAAAAAACCAATAGAAAAATGAATAATTTTTATAATATGAAACTGTTTTGGTGGCTTAACAGATTCCCCTAAATCAGCCAATATCCTTCCTTTCATTTCCTGAAACTCTTGTTTCAATTCCTTTGTTTTTACTCTGTCATTGGCAGCCATTTCTCTGATCTTTTAAAAATGACTCAAACCATAAATATTCTCTAATTAAACCTTTAAAAATTTCTCCTGAGCTTTTTGATCGACTAGACTTTCTTCTTCTCTTCTTTGTTTCACTATTTCTTTAAATTCATTCAACCATTCTCGATGTCTTTGCATAATGTTTTTAAATCCTGACGTTTCAAATCAAATTAATAATTATGTTTCCTCTTAGATTTTACTTGTCTTTGTTGCTAAATTATAGATTTTTTGAATTGGATTGACTCCTATTTGAGTTTTCGGGTCCACTCTTGAAACGAAAGGCCTAATATCAGAAATAATTAATAAAATATGAAAAAAATGATATAAACAACTTTTCTTTTTGTATGTAAAGATCCTCATTCGGTCTACTACAAAGCATCACTCCCTTATAGTTTCCAATGCTTGCTTCATTAAAATTTTATTTGATTGGGAAGAGATATTTTTTAATACTTCGGATATTATCATTGTTTTCAGCCATATTTCAAAAACTTTTGGTGAATTAGTATAAGTATAACTGCGGTAATATGAAAACCAAAAAATAGAAAAATTTTTCTTAAATATTTATTTTTGCAAAGTTCGTTGATTTGACTATTAACCATATTCAAATGTAAATTTAAATAAAAAAAAATTCATAATTTAAAGTTTTATCTTCTTACTTTTTCGTAAAATAATATATATGCTGAAGAACTCCTGACATCTTTTTCTCCAAAATTTATCTCCGATTCACCAACTTTGCTATCATCATAATTATACCATCTTTTTCCATTTTTACATTCTGCAATATAATGTCCGAAATTGACTTCTCCATAATGTTCAATGACCCCAATTAGATTGAAATAACATGATTCTCTTAGCGTTGGGTTATTAAAATACCGGGTTAGATCCAGTCTTTCCTTTTGGAAACAAACAGGATTTTTGATTTTTTTTCTCATCCCATCACAATATTCGAACCTTTTCAAATGAATGCATAAAACATCAGGCAGTCTTGAGAATTTCAACCCTTTATTTTTTTGTGAGGTTTTTTTACATTTATCACATTTCGAAACCAAACCTTCAATTTTCATGAATTCATCAAATAATTTAATCAAATCCACTGTAGCCTTTGATTCCCAATCTATTGTATATTTGTTTTCATTAGTTTTGAAGGAAAGTGAAATGTCCATGAAATTCTCGAAGCATTTGCTCACGTTTCCACAATCTTTGCAATTTAAAGTGCTGATATATTGTCCTAAGAAAATGTTGGTTATGGGACTTTGATCTCTCGTTTTATTGAAATCCCACCAATCATTAGCTAGGATATGTTCATTCATGCCATTGTTAAAATCTTGCGGTTTTTTGTTTAAATAATTCATGGACTTTTCGTTAAAAGCTTCATGTAAATTATCAAGGAAAATCCGAAGGAATTCTTGAGAGTCCTGTTGTTCATGGCCCAGTAAATTCTCATTGAGTGCCTCGAAACTTTCCTTAAATTCATAAAGATCCTTGATATTGATATTGAATTCTTTGAATGATTTGATGAGAGTCATGAAATTTCGTGCGATTTTGGCTTGTTTCTTTTCTTTTTTCAGATGATAGGCGAAATGATCTGAAAGAAAGAAATTGGAAATTTGAGGAATATGGAAAAGACATTGCAACGCTGAATTTATGTAACAGGTGTTTCCGATATTTGGGAGTCCTGGAGGGCTTCCTTGATAGTTATAAACGATTTCAGAGTTATACGAAGCAGAAGAAATAGCATCTGAATATTCTTGGACTATAGTGCTATTTTGAGAGAAAGAACCATAGGATTGGTTTGATGTACTATAATGTTTATACATTTATCGGAAATATTTTAAATGAATAATTTTTCCCTTTTTTTTTATTTATAGATAGTTAAAGGCAATGTTTTAAGAATTTATCAGTCTAATATGAAATTTCTAGATTTATTCTTTTATTTTCTTTGCAGGAAGAACTTTCTATTATTTCCCATGTGGTTTCAAATTACCGAAAAAACCTTTATTTTTCTCCAATTCCTTTGCCTCCTCCTAAGAAAATGGTTTAATCTTTGAAAAAGTCTATTTTTAAAACTTCAGGAGAAAGCTTATTTCCCTCACCATCATCAGCTTCATGAATCAATTTAGTCGTCATATTTTGACCTAAAGGTTTATCGTGAATTTGCCCAATTTTCACTCTTTTCGTTGAATTGCCATCGTTTTCAAAAGTTTCATATATTTCCTCTGTATGGTATAAATTATCCGCTATTCAAATTGTCATTTCTTTACAAATATTTCATTTTTTTACTTGAATTATCAGTCATCTCAGAAAAATTGCCGAAATTCTCCATTTTATCCAAGTTAGGTCCAAAACCTCCAAACCCCTTAAAGAATTTCTTATGCTTTTGAAAAAAAAATCATTAATTTTTGTTTATTTTGAATTTCAATAAAAATTACCATTTTGTTCATGTTAGTGAAGAGATCATTAGAAAGGTCATTGATTGCCTCCATATCTGTATTATTCACCTCATTTAAATTGTTTGAAAACATGAGATCATCTGGATTCTGAAAGATCATATCAGGTCCTAAATCAAAAACAAAAGATGTGAAAACTTGAGGTTGATTTCTTTTCCTATGAATCCTTGGGCTGATTTCAAATCCTTAAACAGAACTTATTTTAGAAGAAGTTATTTAGACAGTACCCAAAGAAACTATCAATAAACAAGAAAAAACTAGAAAAACGATATTCTTCATTTTATTTTTCTAAGAAAATTTTTAGAAAATTCCAATTTTCTTTTTTTCAAACAGATTAAATACTCTTAATTTCCTATTTTTATTTTTTGAGCTTTAAATAAAAGTATTTTTTTTTTTTAGTATTTAAATAAACATCTTAAGTCTTAACATATTTTTCCAATTTTCAGATTATATTTACTACTCCATATTTTCCATTTGTCCCAAAACCAAATTGGTTCCTCTTGTTTTCGAAATCGACACAAAAAATGCCCTCTTCTTTCTCGATCCTGTCCATGAATTTATATTCTCCAGCCACATCTGAAAACAAAATCATTTCTTTTTTGCTTCCGACAGTCCCGGCGATAATGAAATCCTCATTAAATTTGCTGATTTTGCATGTATAAATAAATTCTTGTTCAACTTTTGGGTTTTTCCACTCTAAATTTTGTCTCAACTTCAATGTTTTCAAGTCGAAAATCTGCAAATTTTGCTTTTCTCTCCAACTACCGCAAAGAAGTGTGTTATTTCGTTGATCTAAAGAATCTCCACAGATCATTGGTCCATGAATGAATCCCACAGCAGAAGGAACTCTTATATCCCAGATAAAGATAGTTTCATCCCAACCGCCAGAATATAACACATTTTCATTATTATTATCGAATTTCAAAGAGAAAATTCGGTTAGTATGGCCGTTTGATTTATCATGAGATTGAAGATAAGTGATCAATTTTCCAGTCAAATCATCATAAACTCTGATCTAATAACAATTATTTTAAAATTTTCTAATTTTAAGGTACTTTAGTGTCCATTCCACTGGTACTGAAGCGATTTGCTGTGAGATTATAGTCGAGTCCATATATTTGATTGTCTTTTTCATCATAAGTGTGAAGAACTTTCTCTGTGAAACAAGAAAAAGAAATTATGCAGGATGCTTTAAATAGGTAAATACGTACTATGCAATACATCCCATAAAGTCAAATGACCAGTGGCAGTTGCACTGAGAAGAATTGTTTCTAAGGTTTTCGGACGCCAACGGAGATTTGAAATTGACATGTTAGGGTTAGTGCTGCCTTTGAATTCATTGAGAACAAGAAGACTCCTTTCTAATAAATTTTTAAAGAGGAAGGTTAAATGAATCAATTGCTTTCAGAAGTGTCATAGGTCCTGATTTTGCCATCTTCACAACCCAAAGCCAGGAAATCATCATCTTGCTTATATTGGAATGTCAGGATTTTGCATCGACAGACATCATGTTGGTATTTTTCCAATAAGGAGTTCACCAAGATCTCTGAGCTATTTTTTCCGATTTTTTAAATCATATAATTTCAATATTATTACTCAGACACATTCTGCACATTTTTCTCTGGAGGTTTTATAATAAGAGTTCCTTCTTTTGTTCCTTCATTTTTCAATTGCGTTTTTTTCTGAATGTATTCCTTTTTCTCCTTCTCAATTAGGTCATGCAATTTGTCTCCATAATGAAACATCTCCTTTTGTTTCAAAATAAACTTAGGCCTTTTCAAATAGGCCTTATTATTATTATTCTCCTTTTCTTTATCCAATTTCTCGGAGTTCCTCTTCACTGAAGTCCTCGTTTTGTCCAACGTCCCGCTTTTGATTTCAGAATGTTGAGTGGTATTTGTATGGCTCTGACAAGTATTTGGTATTTTGACTGTATTCTGCCGATGCGGAGTCAATAACTCGCTATTATCTATTAATTTGCTAGAACTTATAGCAGGTGCAAGTTTTGGAAGGGAGGTCAAAGAATTATCTCTTGAAGGAAGCAATTTTGCTGAATGAGCATTGGAATTTGATAGGTTTCGTTCGGGAGGATAAATGAATATGGTCTGTTTTTTCACAACTGCAGAATTTTTCGCGGAAGGCAGCTTTTCGTCTGCAGACACTTTTGAGTCTATGGAAGAAACACGAGAAAGAGAACGATTGGCAGTGTTTTGTGCCAGGTTGATTGTAGAAGTTTTCTGGAGTTTACGAATGTGGCGAACACCTTGGAAAAAAATCGCTCCAGTGGTATTGTTGTTAACGTTCATATTTTTTGTTAGGCTTTTGAAAAATAATAATAATAAAACGTGTTTTTTGTTTAAAGATTTAAGAATGTTCAAATGAATTTTTATAATGAGGAAGAATTATAAGAAGAATCCAGAGAAAGTAAAGGATTAATTTTGAAGAGTGCAGCAGTGAAAGGAATAAAAAATTAAAATATGGGAAATGACTTATATTGTTTTAGTAATTTCTATAATTAATAACTAAAGTTTTTTTTTCAAAATAATGTATTTTTAGAATGTTTTTTTTTTCTAAAAAAAGAAATCGAAATTTTTTTTTTATGGCAGACACGAAGAAAAATATTTTTATGACAAATAAAATAATTTATATTAAAAAAAAAAATTTAAAGAAAAAATTATTTAAAAAAAAATCCGATTTTGCAAATCGGAATTGTTGGAATGTAATAAAACTTTTTCCAGAATATTAAAAATAAAATAAATTAATTATTCATTATTTATAAACAAATTCTTTAAAAATTTCTGAACAATTTCATAGCAAATCTCCTGTATCAACGCTTCGGGATTTCCTTTTCCTTCCCCCATCATTTCCTTCACATCTCCCCATTCAATCCCTGGTATTTTCACTCTTTTTTTAACTTCATTTTCCCAAATTTCTACATCTTTCTTCTCATTAATTTTCTCTTCATTTAGACTCCAAAGCACCAAAAACTTAAAATTCATCATATTCAATTC
>Ga0302186_10000918_pt1 | contig 25477 bp, 16 predicted proteins | sample II_Bog_E1_2_FD_198782 | JGI IMG/M metagenome (GOLD analysis project Ga0302186, IMG submission 198782) | Peat permafrost microbial communities from Stordalen Mire near Abisko, Sweden - II_Bog_E1_1 | ecosystem: Environmental > Terrestrial > Soil > Wetlands > Peat | place: Sweden: Abisko...
CAACTTGGACATTCACAGTCACTTAGACAAAAATGAGCTCTAGGTAATTATTAACTACATTGAAGGAATGGAAGATAAACTAATCCTTAAAATTTATTTAGTAACATTCCAAAATGAAAGATTTAACTGTAAAGTTAAAAATGGACCTCAGGAACAAATTAGGGTTATAACTAAAATACCTGATAAATAAATGAATGAAATATTAAAAGGTGACAAAAAACATCTGCTTCTTAGATTTTTCTAAAAAGGGATTTTCGGAGGACTGACTCTCATTAGTTAAGGATACATTGAAACTGGATTTGCCCGAAACAACATTATTTAAGGAAAGGTTAATATTGGACCAATTACAATAAACTATATTCTAAAAGTTCAAAAACCAAGTAAACCAATGATAACTGAAATTATGCACATCGAAATGACTACATTTCCAAAATATAAACATGATCTTGCAGTCGAGCAAGAGTTACTTATGAATTTATCAAACTATTCGAAGACTAAAAAAATATGACCATTTTGATAGATTTGATCAATTAAAATTTATAATTTATAATTTTGCTTTCTGTCAAATACATGTAAAAATAAAATGAAGGTTAATATAAAATGAAATAGCTTTTCATTTAGTAAAGTAGTGTCTTTATTAAAATTAAATAAATACAATTTATGCCCTCATGCACCAAATTTGTCATGAATATGTTTGAATTAATTAAGTTATTATTATTATTATTATTGGAATTATGCTGCATCAGATAACAAACTGCTTGATGTAGTTCATCAAGCTTATTGCTTTTTATTGATTGTTTGATTTCATTCGGCACCGGTAATACTCATCAAGGATGTTTATGGCATCCAAAGTGTTGTTGCCTAAAAGCTAACGAGTCAATTGAGTATATTCCTGAATTTTATCATCTGAGTCAGTAATGTAGATCATTTATCTATTTGCCTCACTGCATGCAATCCATTGAATCATAAATTTCAGATCCTCTTCTCCCTTGAAAGCTCCACAGCCCCATTTGCCAGTACAAATTGGCATATCTTCATCTGATCGAAAGGTGGCTCCCTAGAAACCAGCAAACGATTTGTTAATTTCCCTTCTTACTCCTTTTTTAGAAAATTGATAGTGGGATGTTAGATAGTGACTAAAATCAATTGCATCTATGGCAATTAACACTGAGTTTTCTGCCTCTTTTTAATTTCCTGATGCTTCATATTCTCCAATAAACTCAAATGTATCTGAATATCCTTTATACATTGAAAATCTTTTTGCTCCATAGATAATGATAGCTTAATCTTCTTAGAGTTCATTGCATATCAACTTCGTGACGATAGCTTCAGGAAATATTGCAAAGAGGATTTCTTACTGCACACAGCCATTTTTTAAAACTCCGCCGCCTATTCTTTTGTTTGCGAAGTCTACCATCAGAGCCTTACAATAATAGTCCTAAATTGTTTTATCTTTGATATGATGAAACTTGACACTTCTTAAAGGAATTTAGTGGTCCATTTTATTTTGATCAAGGTAATCTGTATTTTTGTGAGTTGTTCTTTGAATTGAGACGTTTTCATCAAAAATCTCCTCATGCTTTACCATACTCTTTAAATAAGCAATAATGCACTTTAATTTTTATTTTCTAGCTTTCACCTTCGTTAATGAGTATTCATTTTCGCGAACCTGCATTAATTCACCAAAGCTAACACAATTTTAATGGCATTGTTTTGGCATAATACCAATAAACATTGATACTAAAATAACTAAAATATCCAAGCGAGTCAGATCAATCACCTCTGATGAGTGTGCATTCAGAATTCTGATTTTGGTGTCTATTTTTTGGATATTGCGAATGAGGATGGATAGGATCTGTGGCATAGTAAGGGACCAAAATTAGTCATCATCGATACTCTCTAAATTTTTAATATTTTATATCTGGTGAAAGCGCAGATTTCCCTACATAAAGTTGATCATCTACTATTTACTATAGCTGTTCTCTATCTTTTATAATTTTTTAAAAATAGAAAAAGGATATTGAATTAGGTTTGCAGGAGTTATTAGAACGAACTGCTAGCAGACGCGAACCACTTTTTTTTCAAATACCTATAATTTTACTTCAGAATCATCATCTAAGCGTTCAGTTTAAGCACTGTTCTATCGAGATCTAGATCTGCGCCTCGATATCGTTTATGTCTTGCCTTTAGTTGTTTTCTTGCCTCTACCATTTAAGAAGCTGTGTAATAAGCTTTGTTTTGACATATATGTTATGATAATAAGTGATAACATCTGTCATTAAAGTACATTACGACAAAAAAGTCAGAGCGGGAAAATAACTAACTAACAAATATGAGATATTTTATACTAATAAAGTTGGATCAAAAATAATTAATTCATTTCCCGAACAGTTTAGCTTCCAACTAACGAATCTTATCCTCATAGTTTATGCCTATCCGTTTTTATCCTGAGCTTGGTTGTGAAACAATCATCTTTTTCTTCAAAGAATTTGGATTGCTTCCATTTTTATTATTTAAGACATTTTTTTTTTAGAGCTACTCTAAGTCTTTCATTAGTTTTTATTAGTTGAACTTTTGTATTTTTTCAAGTTCTTAAAGCTTATCTAGTATCTTTTGTTTCTCTCTATTTCTTTCGTTTTTTTAAGTATGGGGAACACTATATATATTATTTTGAGAAGTAGGCTCAATCAGTGACTTTCCAACACTGATCAACGATTTTTTAGTATCCCCTGGATTGTATTTAGGTTTATCTGTGAGATTGCCTGATGAACCTGGTGATCTTACTCTATTTTGCATCGCATTGGTAAAATTTGCATTTGTGGGTAGCTAAAACCCTGAAACAGAATGAGGTTTTGCGTTTAAGGAGATTACTTCTTCAGTACTGTTGAGTGGATTGTGCTTCATGTTTGAGCTGAGACTGAATTAGCTTTTTGTTTAGTTGTTATCAACATCACTATGACCGTATTGTGTCACTTGTAACTTATATATTTACAGCTTCATTTTCCGATTTTCTTAAATTAACTTTTCGACATCCTCAATAGAAACAGAAGTTTTCTTCAGTTTTTAATTTTCTTCTTGAAGTGACATCAGTTTGCTATGAATATCATCAGCGTTCATTCCCTTTCTCTTCATGTTTAACAATTATTTTAGGTATTGAATCTAAAATCATTCAACAAGTACCTCTTTTTGGAGTTTACTAACTATTTCCATGCTTTGACCATTAAACTCCATAGGTTTTACTTTCATTACAATCTATATATTTGTATCATTACATGGCGAGCTCTTTCGACAAACTTTAAAGTATTCATTGTTTCATCCATATTATTAATAGATGGAGAAATATTGCCAACAATAAAAGTAAATGTATTTCCAGTTAAAGAATCCTGAAGTAGACGGGTGAGCTTAGATTCACGAAAGGAAGCTACACTTTTTGATTTGCTCGAAAGACTTGCTATGACCTTACCAAGGGTTGTTAACGACTGATTTATATTTTTGAGCTATTTGAAATGCTCATTACTCATATCTTCACTTTTATTAACTTTTTCAGAACCAGCCAAATCGCAAAGGTTTAAACGGGCTTTCTTAATCACAATATTCTTACTCGAAACATTCCTTTTTTGTCAGGATGAGTTGATTCAAGCAAAATTTGAAAAATAGTATGGGACCTGCTGCTTTTCGTGTTCATTGATGTTTGTCTTATGAATCGATTCTTTTATCCTCTTTTCATCAATTAAAGACAATCCAAGTAGTGGGTTACTGAGTATTCAGCTAATCCCTAGACAAAGATGCCGTCTAATTTTGATTCGTGCAGATTTAAAGCTTTTGGTTTGGGAAAATCCTAAGTTTATTACATTTTACTTGTAGCAAATCGTAAATTCTTTCGTTATAAATTTGTAAGAAGGAGCAATAGATATTAAAATTTTGTCCATTCTCATTACTATAAAGTTTAATTTCTTCGAACAAGCTATAAATCGTCCTGGGTATAAGACCAGCATAATTTTAATCAGATATGAGATCTTAAAAAAAAGTGTTTTGATGTTGTGCTTTTGCATGTTTAGATATGGCATTTTACCAATCACTACCAAACATTGTATAGGTCTTCCCTGAGCCTGTCTGCCCATAAGCAAAAACTGTTAAATTATATCCTTCTGGCATCTTGGGTAAATAATCTCGAAACAAATTGAACATATCCTTTTGAGTTTGGTCCTTAGAAATGGCTGAATCAAACTTAGTTTCTATCACTGACACTGAATCTGTCGATATCTTGACAGTTTTGCCCTAGCATTATTCAATCAAATACGTCCTATTCGACAGTGACCACTTCATTGGAACCCATCTCGCTGCCCACTAGAGGTCTAACTCTCACAAAGACTTTGATGGCAGTTCCTCTATCAGCGTTATCCTTTTACATGTTATAATTATTTTGATTATTTCGAATTATCAAACAGGCAATCAGAAAATAAATCATTCTTGAGCAATTTCAGCTCCCACCATTTCGAATCCTATCTCCAACAAACACCCATAAAGGCAAATTGGATATTAGTTTGAGTCCATTGGTATTGTTGACCTATTTAAAGTCGTAGCCCCTCCCTTTAAGATTATATTCTTACGGGACACCATCGATATCCCAACAATTACTTTTTGCTCATTCAGCATGCAATCAATTGTTTTAACAAAATCACCCTATTCAAGGATAAATTGTTTTTATTACACTATATTTTTATCAGCCAGAATATTGATATTTGATTTCTTCTTTTGTTTATCAGTTAAATAAACAGTTTGGAATCCTAATAAATCTCTAGAGGTATCCTTTTTTTCAAAGAATATAACTTAGACGATTTTTGCTATTTTTTTACCAATCACAGGTCTATCTATAAATCTTTTGCCAGCTTTCGTGGCTTCTCCCACTTCTGCATATTTAAAAAAATGCTGGATACTAAGCTTAAATTTTTCTATTTTTTTGACTGAATGATATCTCTCTCTTTATTCAGCAATCATTTTCATTTTGGTGGGAATGAGAGCTTTTGGATCAAGCATTTGCTTCAGTTATTGTATTTTCTCTTCTATTTTTTAAATTTACTAAGTTAAGGTGTGATTACATATTACGTCTCAACAAGTTTATTTCTTGATTTATAGTTCTTTTATTCCGCTTCTTTATTTTCTTGCGTCAGGATATTTATTCTCTGCTCGTAGTCTTTCTAGAGTTTTGCATATAATTTAATCTCTGCCTCAAGCATTTGAAAATTAACAATAGTATTTTCTGGCTCCGCATTTTTGACTTCTTATTGCTCTTAAACTTCTTCCTCCGAGTCATCATCTTTCTCATTATTATTTTTGATAAATATTTTGTTTTTAATGTTTTCTAAGAAAGTGTGAGAATATTCTAATTTAATAAGCTATTTTTATATTTTTTTAATCAAATCTCGCTGCCTTTCTAGATTTCCTTCTTGCTACCTTTTCTTTTGGTTTGCTTTTTTTAGCTTTTATTGCAACCATTTTATATCTCCATTATCTTTATCCTATTTTTATTCTTTTCCCCTTTTAAAAGCATCATTCTTAAGTAATTTAGTGTACTCAGCAGATTCTTTTTTGGTCTAGAAAATTTCCTTGCGGATTTTTTAGTTTAATTGCTATTTCTATTTGAGAATTTGCTCGGATTTTCTAACTCTTAATAAATAAGATATGTACTGCTCGACATATGTGCCATCAAGATCATATTTTTTTCTTTTGCTTATTTCGTGCTAATATTGCTTAATCATTTTATAAGCGTTTTACAATTATTTTTTAATCACATCTCCCTTGATTTATGGTAGTTTTATTCCATATATTTCCTTTTATTAAATTCCCACCAAAGCTCTCTCGATCTTTATAACTTAGCGTTGAAGCATTACATTTCTCTCTTATAATTTTTTGATTCTGCTATCCCTGAGTTATGAAAACAAAACTTCAAATAAAGATTTCCCGTTGATTAGCGTTTATTTGGCCCAGAAACACTGCGGTCAAGAAATTAATTATCGTTAAGATCGTTCATGGAGACCGAAATATTTTGTCTTTTCCTCATTATTAATAAAATTGAGCATAATTATTTTACTCATTAATAGCAAAATAAGAAATTAAATATATTTCTTAACGAGAATAAATTATATTTCAAAGATATAATTTACATTCTTTAGAACCATTTTAATATCACTACTTGATAATGTGTTTGGCGAAAGTTATAAAGGTTGATTTCTTTGGAGAGTTCTTTGATTATAATTTGCTCTTTTGAAGTGAATATCGCATATTTAAAATTCATCTTCAAAACTCCGCAAAACTGATGTTTTTTTTTCAAAAAAAATATATAATTTTTTATCTATTTATAGGTTTTCCATGGATAGTTTCAGCTCGTTTTAGCAAGAATCTCTCCTCATTGAAGCTTAATAAGTGTTTATTTCATTTGATTTCATCTTAAAGATTTCCATTAACCTTAAAATATTCCTGGATTATATATATTCTTGATTAACATTAATTAATAATGAATCCTTCTCTTTGGTTGATATTTTTAAATATAATCTTTATTTAATACGAATTAGAGTGAGTGAATAATTTATCAAGTTTTCTTATAAATTAAGAAAGAATAAATTAAATAAAAATAAGAGATAATATTTATAATTCCTTTTGCCTATAAATTATAGATACATCTATCTTATTTATTTAATATTATTCTTTAGTTATCAGTAATTTCGAATTTTATTAAAGAAATGTCTGGATGTTGCTGAGATGATATTATAAAGGAGAAAATACTACTAATTGTATCTATAAAATGTTATCTCATCTATCCTTCCTGTAAACTACAAATTTTGATTAACTATTGTCCAATCACCAAAAAATAAAAATATTCTTTGATGTTTTTCTATTATATTTAGAGTTATGATCAGTATTTTTTAATAAATTTTGTCAAGACGATGGGGAAATCCTCCCGCTTACTTTTTATTATCAATAATTTATTTTTAAAATGTAAAGCAATTAGAATTGTACCGCTTTCAAATGCGACAGACACGGCTTCAGTTTAAAAGCACTTCACAAAGACAAACGACCTTATCTTAATACTGGTGGTATCATGTGCCGCAGAAAACAGATCAGAAATAAAAAAAACATGTGTCATTGTAAAAATTACGAAGGAGCAATGTTCAATAAGGATTATTGCCATGCCACTCCGGCTTTTATTCTCCCCTCTGAAAAAGTACTCAATATATCACACAGAAAGATTATCTGCAAAGCACTCGAGAATTTCTGCGGGACCATTAAAATAAAGTTAAAGAGTACTAGCAGCAACCCAACGATTTGGTACTTGTTTTTTGATATAGTATATCGCCAAACCGCGATCCAAATCTATGTATTGCAGTGTGTGTCGAGAAACCTATCAATAATATGTGGATGTAGATGTCGAGTTATTCAGCATATAAAAGGCTTTCATCATCGCAATAACGCTAGAAGTTCAACATTTAACAATTACATCCTGGAATTGGAAGGAGAGTTTAAGCTTAAAAATACAAAAGAGCCTAGGCTCAGCTCCGCAGAAATTAGCAATAGGATCAGTAATGAGGAAGAAGCTTAATGTAGTGGGATAACTGGAAGAAAACAAATTAAAATTAATTCAGAAACGGCTATCAACATAAGCCCTAATCCTCAGGTCTAATCTAGAGAAGATATCAATTTTATTCCTGCTCATATGTTTTTATTGCCTCAGTTTCAACATTCTCTTGAAAGTTTTAAAGGTCTTGGAAACTACAAAGACTTACTAAACCCTTATCGCCCTGAATATACATGGAACTCATTTTACGGTCAAATGCAGCCCATGATAGGCTCAAATTATTCTATGTTTTGCATACCATTTCAACAAATGATGCCAGTCAATGCATAATACCATCCTTTCCAGCAACAATTTTGGTGATATCTATTAATTTTTAATCCTATCTATGCTCCATTTATTCATTAATTCAATTTTATGAGGGCAACCACAATATAATATTGCTAGATTTGATTTTAAATATAATTTTAGCAATTTTAGATAATGATTGCATGATTAGAATATTATATCAGCGGTGCAACTGATTAATATTATTGGCTTCTAGCAATTTAGATCGCATAAAGATATTTCGGTCCTTAGTGGCTGCTCTTTTCCAGATATTCTAATTACTATTGGTAGGACTATTTCCTTAACTGTCATTTATCACCTTAGACAATTAAAAAGAACTATCTTCAAAGTCTATGATGGTTTCAGTTTCTTTAAAATTTAGCTGATCCAGTTTGTGACTTCCTAGATATTCTTGCGATTTTTGAATTATTTCTTTTTATTTGAGCTAATTTCTGCAATTAAAGTTTAGATGAGACTCATAAACATTGTTTCGCAGAAGGGAGTTCTTTCCTAGAGTTAGATCATAAGCCGAACATGATCTAATCTTGCAATATTTATCTAAAAGATGATCTGTGTGCTATGAGGTTGACAATTTCGTTATTAATTGTGTTTCATAAGTTTAAAAAGATTGTTTCATTTTTATAGTATCAATTCTTTATTATTGCGAGTTTTTCCTTTTTTGTGCTTCTCTATCTGTTATCCAAGATCTAATATTTTCTTAATTAGATGAAATAGAGATTACCTTCGATTCAACTTTCTTAAATGATATTTTTTATTAATATTTGCATAAATCTTATTAATTACTTCTTGTCTTAAAAATAGACATATCTTCACTCTAAACTTTAACTTTTTAAAAGTCTGAATCATTTGAGTTTAACTGAAAAGCTATTTTATTTTATTTATTGTTGAAATTAGAATTAGTTTTAAGACTGCGTTTAGTTTTGAATTCTTTCCTCTTTTTCATTGAAGGTAAAATTTAAGATGACTCATATATTATCTGCTGTGTTGATATGCAAATTTTTTCATTCAATTTACTCTCTGTGTATTAATTTATAAGAGTGCACCCGCACATGTTACTAGTCGATTGTTGCTTGCGAAGAGATCGTTGCAGCATGAATATCTTACTATCTACAATGAATATTATACAATAACGATATTTTAAAGTTAATTTTTATTACTTTGCAAATTCAAAATTAATTTTAATTGATCCTTTTCTGGTTGGAATCCTAACTTTATTCCTTATTTCATCTTGCAACAATTTAGATTTTCAAAGATTACTTCAAATATATTATATATTGAATTCTCATGGAAATAAGTTTGCATAAAGACTTTGATTTTTTCAAGCAAAATAGATTTTTTTTTTTTTTAATTTAAATTAATGGTTAAATTATAACGACAATGGATCATAATTTTTAGAAACCGAAAAAAAATCTTAAAATTTAAGTGAACGAAAGTTGTTGTTTTTGTAGCCTCCAAGCAACAAATGGTGCTTAAAATGAGTAAAATATTAAAAATTATCATCTTTATTAAGCCATGAACTGTTGAGAATTTACTGCTTGCAAGCCGGGCAAGGTGCTGACTCTAGTTTTTAGGAGAAAACTGTCTGATTGCTGGTTTATTCATGCTATTAAATTTAATGTTTGAAAATCCATAATTTTTTAATAAAGGACTCAATGTGACTTAAAAGTAGAATTTTTTTATCAATTTTTTTTAAAGTCTTGATAAAGTGGCGCGAACCATCTAACGTCTCGGTAATATAGGTTAAATAATAGCTTTAGGATGCCACTAGTTTAATCAGTGAAACTTACTTATTATATAATGTACAAATGGATACTTGCTTAAATAATAATTGGCTAATCACATTTTAAATTTAGATCCATAATTAGTCTTTTCTTGAGTATTAAAAGTACTGGATAATTTGGCTAATTCTTTTGGCATAAATCCTTCAAGATTGGGTAAATGTTCTTTAAGAAGTCTTTATTTCTAGCGCTGAATCTGTTCCTACTCCCATTTTGAATTTTCTACTATTTTGGCATACTCCTACTGTTCTCTCTATTTTTCAAGTCTATAGGCATATAGTTTTTGCTGCCATAGTTTCTCTACTTATCTGATGTGCTCCTGCTATTTGATTCTTCGTTTTTGCTGGACCAACTGCTCTAATTTATCTTCCCTTGCGAATTTATCAAGCATACTTCGTCTAAACTCAATCTCCATTTGTTCTTAGTATTATTTCTGTTTCCTCTTTCTCTATTTTGCATCTCTTTAGGCGCGCTGCATTTCAATTCTTTGTTTCTCTCGCTTTTATACTTCTTATTGCTCCTTTTTTCGTATTTGCGCTTCGTACTCCTCCTGGTAAAGTTCTCTTCGTAGACTGTCGAATTCTTCCGCCTATAGTCTTCTCTTCTCCTCTTCTATTTTAAGTTTTTAAATTATTTTATTTTTAATCTCCTATTTTTCTTCTCTATTCTTTTTAGTAACGGTATCTCTCGTATCCAACTCTTTGACGTAAGTAAAATATTTAGCCTCTTCCTGCCGAACTAGCTCTTCTAATTGTAGTCTCTGAGTTTCCTTGAGTTTTAAAGCTTACTGCATATCTTGAAAAGATTTCTTTTTTTTCTAGTCCTTGATCTGCATTTATCTAAGCTCACTATTGATCAAAGTTTGCATAACTTTTTAGACCTGTTATTTCTATCTGAGATATTGTTGGTAGGCTTCTTGCTCTTTTTCTGCTTTTTCGTTCATTTGTTTTTTCAGGATTTATTTGCCTTCGTATCGCTTTCTCTGCTTTTCTGCTTCAACTTCAAGCAATTCTCGTTCTTATCTTTCTTTTTTCATGACCATTTCCGCTTATAATTAAGCTTCGTCCACCTATCATAGTTTATTTAATTACAAGTTCATCAACTCTGCGCACTTGCTTCTCCGCCAGTTGTTTTGCTCGTTATTTATTAAGATAACCTTGCTGTATTTTTTGTTTCAATGCCTTAATCTCTTAGTTCTAATGAACCAATTTCTACAACTGTATGTTTTTGCTGATCTGTTCGTTCTTCCTACGTTGTAGTTCCTTACCCAACTGGCTCTCAGGCAAATCAAAGTAGATACCATTGAGTGCAGAAGGATCATTCTGGTTATAAAAGGAAGGGGATGTCATTGCGAAGTTTCAATAAAATGATAAGAATAGAACCCGTATTAATATAAAAGGAAAAGTAGAGATGCCAAAATATTATGATCATGCTTCATGTTAAAATATGGAGAGTATCTACCACATATTTTCATCATCACTGTAGCCATCCACCCCTAAACGTTAAAGATTGTCCTTCAACCCCTTCTTGCTTACAAATATTTTATCCATTGTCAACTTCATTGCATCGTCCAACATTCGAGGAACTATGCACTTCAGCCATTAGTTAGACAATTCAATGCAAGGGTTTGTGTTTATTTCAATGAGCCATATCTGCTTGTTTGTATCCACCATAAAATCATATCCGAAAATTTAAAAATATTTTGTTTTGTTTTGAGCATTGAGAAGGGTCTTCTTTGTAGCCATAGCACTACTATTTGTCATCGATATTGCCTGGTTCTTCTAATTCGGAGTATACATCTTACTGTAGCCAGCCTTCATTGAAATTATAATATGTCTTTTCATCTGAGAGTACAGGTCCTATTTTCCAATATAGCCTTTTTAATAAAGTTCCTTAAGGGGCAAGATATTACCTTATTAGAATTATCCATAGTTGGTTGCGTGTTTCTGTACTGCGTTGTTTGTGAGATGAGTAAAGAAGTTTTTACTGTCTAGTGTAAACTTTTAACTGGACATACGGATGTAACCCTACTTGAAGAAAAATATCTATTTGGCTTGAGTCACCATTACCCACACTCGGATATCAAACTTTCTTTACTTTATTAACATAGGCTTTTAGAGATATTTTTGGAGGATGAAGCTACCCTTTTCATTTCTTATCAGTTCATGCCTCAGTAAATCTCCAAGTTATTCGATATTGTTAAACAAATGAATTCCTCTTCCTCTATTAAGATCGCTTGGTTTCAGGAGCCAAAGCGAGGTTTCACCATAAACATCTGACAGGATAGGGGTGACAAATGGATTATCCTTTTTGAGATTAGACATATCCTGAAAATTATAAATTGGCTTAAATTTATTTATCAGGTTTTTATAGAGCACCTTTATTTACTATTTCTTTTTCAGCGAATCATAAGCTGCCATTTCCATTTTATTTTTCATTGTGCGAACTGACCCTGGCTTGCATGATTCATATTTACTGTTAATATTCTTTTTTGGAGATTCAGCTCGCAATTTAATTGAGATATTGGTGTTACTTATCTTCTTTTTGCGTGAACTTTTTTCAGGGCTGAGTGAAAATTTTTATTTTTATTTATTCTCCATGTCCATTGCTGTTATTTCAGGATTATAATCAGATTTTTACTCTTGATTGCTGCACTCCCAATAAAATTGAACAAATTTTTTAATTTAACCTTAAATTGCTTAGTCATCTGCAAAATCTAGTATGAAAGAGACTGGCACAAGTCTATACATATATTACTCATTTTTTTAACAATATTCCCTAAGATTTTCGAGAAGGTTTCCCTTATCTGTAATAATTTAATGATTTGGCAAATGATTAAACATTTGTTTATGCAGGGGAAAACTATTCTGATATTTAGGACGAGTCTGTTCCCAGCGAAAATGATAAATTGAGTTTGCTTCATTAATAAAATAATACTTGTTTGATACCAACCCTATCTACGATTGATTATGCTTTCCATTAATTCTGCATTATTGCCTACTCCGATATAGTAATAATGAATCCCCTCCAGGTTGATCAAATTCGCGGGGATTGATTTTTTAGAAGATGATTTCAGTTTTTCAATTTAGTATTTGCCGATACTAGAGCTTTCCGTTTTTCGACTCTCTTTATAACTATGGAGAGCCTTTGATTCGATTATTTCATCAACTTCTTTTGCAGTTCTCTTTAATCCTCCTGTTTTGATTTGCCTAACATCCACTTCTTTGGGTAGACCCACAATGCAAACTGGTTTCTTCTACGACTTGATGTGTACCCTTTCATAAAGACCCATGATAGGTTTTTTTAAGATATTGAGGAAGGGTTGATCCTTGTTAATAGGAATATGATTGATATCACTAATTTGAGGAAACACGTTTTTGCCCTCCAAGCTTAGTTTAGGAGTGAAAAAAAGATACTTGGAGTCACTCCAGTAATTATTTTTGATCTGAGTTTTGAAAGACATCCCAACCTATAGCCTTTTATAATTATTATTGACTCATAATAGAATTGTATGAAATCTAATATTGAAATGGATAATGAGATTATAAATTATGTTAAGAACAAAAGAAATAGTGATCATTATTTATTTGAGGAAAAAAATCATTGATTGAAAAAGTAGATTGAATATTGTGCGTGACTAATACTTCAATTCGAATAATAGGTAAGTACAATCATTATTTCCTTTTTTTATCTTTATTAATTATAGTAAACTATTGAATATTATTAACATTTTAAGTTTAAATCTGTTAGTCATTAAATAAATATTACAATGAGGATATCTGGAAGTATTTTTCCATTTAATTATGTTGTCATTTGGATATAAAAAAGTAATAGCATTTTTTATTCATAAACTTAAGAAAATATATATTTATAAACTAGCTGAACCTACAATAAGTTAAGAATTGAATATCACTGTAGCAAAAATTATAGGTCTAACATTCTGGAAAAAATTAATTAGTAGAAATACAAAACCAAACAGCTCATAACTCTCTAATAGCTAAAATTTTGATTCTTTTGACATCTCTAGGTTTAACTCGGTATTAAGTAAATTATTAAGTCTTTGCATTTTACCATTTCGGATGCGTGTTCATTTCTTTATCAAATACTGATCTTATTATTCCTGGTACATACAATGCCAATCCAATAATGGAAAAAATGGGAAAGATAAATAAACTAAAAGCCTATGCAGCCATTGCTAATTGTTTTTATATTCCAATAACTTTAGGAATCTTACATTAAATAACAACTCCTTTTTCTCCAAATTGTTCTTATCTGAGTTGAGCTATTTTTGAAGCTATTTAAAATTCTTCTGCAAAATATACACCCTCACCGATTCTTCCAGATTTGTTGGGAGAGAATCCTTATTTTTTAATTGCTTATGCGCAAGTAAGCAGAGTTCCATGATACACTATGATTCCTTAAGGACAATTGGATGCGAAATGTTAACTGTTGCTATCTTAGCAAATACAGCAATAATGTTTTTTGTGTTTTTCTTTGCAGAAAGGAACTTTGCAAGTCATTTTTTTTGTACTCGCAATTTTTTGAGATTATAACTAATTAAATTTTTGTTGTAAATAAAAAAATTAAATAATAAAATAATTTTCAGCGTTATTTATTCTCTTTTTATTCCTTTTGAGACTTTTTTATATTTTTGTATTGTATTTTCATATCATTCAAGCATAGGATGAATATAAATAATAGGAACCTAAAGGAAAATTAATTTTAAATGAAATTAAATTGAAATTGAAAAGATATAATATTAGAATAACTTTTAAACATATACTTTTGAAAAAGATTATTGAGAAGATTGTTCTGAGAAATGAAAAAAAATTAAATAAAAGGTATAAAACCAGTACATCTATTATTTCCCATTTGATTTATTGACTCTATTAATATTTAATTGATAGAATCAAATGAAATTGATGTTTGACTTATTGAAATTAAGTATCCATATTTTATAGACTTGTTTCTCGCTGATTTGAACAGATCCCTATAAAGAAAAAGGATTTATTTTTAAGGCAATTAAGGATGTGAATTAAATATCAAATAATATCTTAGGAAATTACAACTAACAAAAATATTTTATTTATTTTATTATTCATTCCATGTCACAATAGCCCCAAATGTTGATGATCCAGAAGTAGCAAAAGAGTAAGTCTGCCTTGACCTCGGAAACCATATTCAAGTACATCAATGTCGTGCTTGTGCTCATCCTCCTGTTCTGCATCAAAGGGTTCATAGTATTCAGGGACTATTGCATTACAAAAGGGTACTATGTCTTCTCCACAGATTCACTGATCTGGTGTGGAGTCGGGTTTGCAGGCATATTCGTAATTCAACCATAAAGTAGATTGTCAAATATTCTTACTATCATTTCATGCAGCCAAAGATCGAATCGATACTGCACCCCAAGTATGAGGGATAATAAAGGATATACAAGCTTAAATCAGTCACAAAACTAACTTTGGACTCTATCTTTTACGGATTTACCTCCATACTAGCTGTCGTTCTTTTTAAGGATGAGTATTGGTTTCCGTCAATTACGGGTGGATGCGGAGAATGCTCTCAAATTTATCGTGAGTATCCAAACTGGCCATCCTCGGCTACAAAACTCGAAATGTATTTCATGATTCAATTGGGTGTCCACATATTCTCAGTTTTCGAGATGATTGTCATAAAACGTAAAACATAACGCAAATTTTACGAGTACTTACTACATCACTTTGTAGCAGCTACCCTCATTCTTTTTTCCATGATGTGCAATGAAATTACTGCTGGTACTATGATCCTTATTGTCCATGACATGAGCGATATCTTGATTGCATTTGGACGTGCATACGTTGAAACAAAATTTTAGACTCAAAAGGTTACTGCATTTCTCTATATTCTAATGACTACCATCTGGATATATCTAAGAATAATTGTTTTCCCTTTTTGCTTGCTGGCTAATGTCTATGCTAATAAGCCTACCCCCAACGATTAGTGGTATATCATCAGTTTCGAATATAGCTACCTGTTAACTATGGCTTTTGTGCTTTACGGAATGCATTTATTCTGGACCTTTTTCCTAATCAAACTAGGCCTTAGATCAGTGACAGGAAAAGGATTCTCAAACGTTCATGAGGAAAATAAGGATAAGAAATGAGTGATAATTCATATTCTTATCTATCAAATTTACCATTATCAATCTTTGAATATTTATTTATTTTGTTATGATAGGAGATCTAGTCAACTTCAAGATCATTGTACTAGGATCACAGGGTAAACGAATAATGATTTAGGAGTTGGTAAATCGACCATGATCATGCGATACATCAAAGGCTAATATGCTGAGAACTACAACGTCACGGTTGGTGTATAATACGCCACTAAGATAGTGCCTATTGACACTGGCGAAAAGGTGAGACTTCAAATTTGGGATACTGTATCTTCGTTACTATCAAGGCAGGCCAGGAACTATTTCGCGCCCTTGTTCGATCTTTTTATAAAGGAATATCAGCAGTTTTTTTTGTATATGCCATCGATCATGCTCCCAGCTTCCAATAACTCAAAGCTTGGAGTCAGTAACTCAAAGAAAATGCTCATGAGGAGGTCATTGTTTTTTTGATAGGAGCCAGAGCCGATAATGAAGAGCAACGTCAAGTTTCAGCTGAATAAGCCGCAACATTTCTTAGATAGATTCAGGGAGCTTTATTCGTGGAGACCAGCGCCAAGACAGGTCAAAATGTAGAATTAGTACTCAAAGATTTATAAAGTTATTTTCAAGAGCATCCGAAATTTTATACAAAAAATATATGTGCAATACCTCCTTCAGAAATTTAGTGAGGCCAAACGAAGACTTAGCTACTGGTCAAAAAGGATAGAGATTCACCAGAGGTCAATCGATAATTCTAAAAGAAGCAACTTTAAAGGAGGATATGACGAGAGCCCACAATAAAAAAAAATGTTGTGAGTGACTACTTTTGATCTGGATTTTGTATTTATCAATATCTGATCACTTCCATTTGTTAAAGCAGTATTAGATTGTCATTTCATTTATTGTTATGCATTTGTTAAGTTTGGAGTTTTAGTTTTGATGAACTTCTAAATTGAAATAATTTCATTAGCATTTTGTAATATTTTCGAATAGAATATCATATGTTCGATCGCGTTGACAACTCACAAAAATACGGACAGCTGTTCAATGAAAAAACAGCTGCTAATTTTGCATAAAATCAGGAAGAGTCCATCGTGTATGAGGTGGAGACTGAGAAATAGTATGTAAACAGACTTAAAATTCAAAGAGAAAAGGTAATATTAATGATATTCAGATTGAAAACCTATACTCAAAATATGACGTTCTCCTCAAGGATTTAAAGGGGAAGGACTCTCAAATTAAATAAAAAGACAGTACTTCACTTCTTATATAGAAATCATATCTACTTTGTAGAATAAATGCAAAACTCTATATGTAGGCAACCAGGAGTCACTACAATTTAAACAGCAAAACAAGGAGATTAAATCAGAAAATCTTACTCTCCAAAAGGCCATTTTTGAGCTGGAGTAGAACTATACACATCTTCATGGCCAACTTAAATCCAAGGAAGCTATGACCAATCAAAAATACGAAGATATGTAAAGCTTCAACGATGAGTTGATGGGCAAACTTCGCTCATTAACCAACAAATATCAGGAGAGAGAGTAATAGTTTACCATAAAATACAAAGAATTGACTGCTAATTACTAACTGCTCAAAACAGAAGCCAAAAAGGAAAAATAGCAACTAACTCAAGAACTAGAGATAATAAAAGGAACTGTTCTTCAAAGAGAGGAAGATGTTAGATTGATGAAAATATAAAACGATTGCTTAAATGAAAGAATCAATGAATTGGAAGGTTACATCAACTAACTTAATCTTGATGCTTAAGAAAAAATGGATCATGTGCAAAAGGAGAAAAAATGCCAACTTAGAGCTTTCAAAAATTAGATTGATGCCTTGAGAGAAATTAACTGTAAGTATCTTTTTATTTAGGTTCTTTGGACAAAAAAGTTCAGAAGCTAAAGGAAGAATGCCAGCTCAAAGAAATTTCACTCACCGAACTTACCTTTGCCTTAGATCAACATCAAAAACAAGCCAGCGAAACTGTTTTTCTCTTGAATCAGCAGAACACTCAATAAAAAACTATTCTCAAAGAACAGCTCATCCAGTGTCAAAATCACATTGCCAAATTGTAGAGAAAAATAGCGGATAACGTGAGAAAATAGCAATGTTTATATGGCAAAATTAAAAAATATGAAGTTTGTTTGGATGCGAAACGCAACTTGAGGGAAATCGAGAAGGAAGAATTGGATAGAATTAATATGTTACTCAATTTACCTTGAGTTGAGTTGGTGATGATTTTAGAATTTATATTGAGCAAATATTAAAAATATTCCTAATCACTCTGAATTTTACCACTAAACATCCCCGTCGTTTTAAAAAGTTTCATTATCCTCCTCTATCTTGCCCATTTGCTTATCTATCTTTTAGTTTCCATTATACAAACGTTATACTTCCTTCCCATCACTTGCTTCGTCGAATATTATCTCAAATTTATTGTTGCTAAGACAATCGTCTCCACAAAATGGTTTCCTATTGCTGGGCCAATTTTAGGGAGGAGGAAAAAGGGGATCAAGGCATATTTTAAACATATTTTAAACAACTGCTGGGATTATACGACTAAGATGAGCACAGCAAAGTTAAAGACAAGGATTTGTATTGACTTCGATGAGCCACGGCTCCAAATTTTAATCAATCATAAAATCCAAACCCAATAGTTCAAAATTGTGATTTTTCCTATTTGTGTCTAGAATTGAATAAGTAGCTCTAATGGCCTCAGTAGCAAACTCTTTCATTTTTGGCAGAATTTTTTCAAAAAAGCTACATTTCTTTTGAGGATACATGAGTTCCAGATATTTCTGCAACTCTGCATAAGAGAGTTTGTTGGCTTTTTAAAATTTGCCATATTATGGTGTGTTTTTCTGGATGGCGTCATTTGTTAAATGAATGAGCGGATCTTTGCAGCATTTAATATTAAATTCAGCAGAAGAAGTTCTGACATATCCTTCTTAATACCAATAACATTTGAATAATCCATTGATACATGTGACTAGAACGTAGTGCCGAATGTCAAATTTGCGTTTATTGTATAGGAGCGGGTTTTATATATACTTTTGCAAGATAAAAGTGCGAAGCTTGCCATCCCCATTGCGCTATCTTCCCCTTAAACGCATTTTGATGTCATCTAAATTGTAACACACTGTTATACCATTTCCTCTATTAGTATTTTCTCCTGGCTTAACAATCCATATATTGCGAATGTTTTTATTTACTTTCTTCTCTTCCTCAATTAATTCGTAATGCTTTAAGAAATTAAAGTATTAAGGGTCATCAACTCCTTTAGCCACATGAAAAGTAAGTGGCAGCATTTTAAATGGATTTTCTCCTTTCAATTCAAGATATCTTTTTATATTGTAAAATAGAGCTTTTTTGTTGCCGATATAAAAATTAGATTCCAAATGATTATGTACTCTTAGCTGTCTCGAATCATCAATCTTTTTTATTCTTTTTTTTTAATACATTTTTAATCTCCTTTGATAGGTGGCTTCAGTAATTTTCTTTTCTGTTTTTTAATTCTTTGCTAAATGGTCTTTCCATATTTTTTGGTCTATTCGACCAAAAAGTTTTTGACCATAGTCAATTTCATTTTCTGGAAATCCAACAGAAGAGACTGCTCTTATTGTCTCAGGTTCTAATTTTTAGATAATGAGGGATCCTGAAGGACTTGAGTTCAGTTGATTGGAAAAGAAACTATTGATTTTTAATTGAGTCCACACAAAATGTATACCTTATTAACTTTTGTTGCTGACTTGAGTCCACCAATATCTTCTTCGGAGGATTCCCCTGATTAAATTTGAGTTATTCCCTTCTCCGACATAAAATTTATAGGGAGTGGCTACATTTTCGGGAGTGTGCACAAATAAATTGTTGCTATAATTAACTCTCCAAAGCATATCTCTATATATTTAAATTTTATCTAAGATAAAATACATATTACTTTAAGATGTATTAATTCGATCAGACATACCAAACACAAAATAATCCTTTTTATTAATAGGTTTTCTAACTGGAATTAAAGTTGAAATTTCCTTTTAATTTTATCCTTTTATCTCTGGCCTATTAATAGAACTCGCCTCAACAGGCGTTGAAACGTCGCTATTCCTAGTGTATATCCGATCAGCCTCAACCAAGGATTTATTGTTATTAAACCCTTTTATATACATTTTCTCTTACTATCCGACGCAGTCTCTTGAAGTTCGATTGATTATGGTTTGATATTTATGGCGAGAAGTCAATTCTCGTTTATTGTCACGAAGGGAAAAAGCTAACTTTTCCATGTTTATGAATTTTCGTTTACAATATTGATCATCCAATTCGCATTATCTATTCGAATTCTTTGTATAGGGGCTGATCTGAATGGTAGTCTTAAAAAAATAGTTCATTGTATCCTTGAACATCTCTTGATAACGGGTTTTAGACATTTATTTTTGCAGCGCTGCTCGGCGTTATTAAGCAAATCCTGCCATTTTTCTAGTGGCTTTGCGGTTATTAGATCTTTTGAAAAGAGGCTGATTTTCTTCTCCGAACTCCAGGTTTACAATATTGGCGATAGTTGGTGAGTTAAATATGTGGTCTTCAAAGCGTATTATTTTTAAATCTGTTCTGCGGGATAACAGTTCTGATTCTATATTCTTTGTATATTTTCGACGAATTATTGGCTTAGCAATCTCTACGTCGACTGAGAGACTGCGCATTTTGAGTTATTATCCCTTTGAAGTCATAGAAAATAAAAATTATCAACGATAAGTGCTATTATATCGCTGTATAAATTCATCAACTCTGCTGATATAAAACAGCAATCAAATTTCAATATTCTAAATGTATTAACAAAAAGATAAATTGAAATAAATCTTAAGGATTTTGATTTCTCCAATCTTGATAAATTATGATATTTAAAAATAAGATTTAAGATTTAATGTGTATTAATATTTGGCAAATTATCGAATAATTGTCTGCTAATTTATTAAAGATTAATCAGTAAAGCACATATCAACATAGTGATTTCATTTATCCACCTGATAGCTTTATTATTTTCATTATAAAACTTAATAACTCAAATTATATTTTAAGTATATATTGATTAATAAATTTATTAATAATATTTAAGATGACTGAGTCACTTTCAAAAGGAATAGCTGAATCTGACAGAATAGGGTCGCGTTATAATGTGCAACCTGAAATTCCAGATGCCTATCTTGCTCATTGGATCTTCATTATCAACGAAAAAGAGATCACTGTTCAACAGATCAGAGCTATGTCTAATATTTATCAACGAAAAACATTAAAGAATGAGGACAATTCATTTTTTTATCAACCATATGGAAGTAGTTTAGAAATGTTTTAAAAGAAGATGGATATAATTTATCCAGAAAATAAATCTTCCTAAAAAAGTAAAATTATAAAACTCGTTGCAGATCCCATCAATGCATTGGAAATTTTAAATCATCTGAAAAATGCCAATAGAATTTAGCAAATTACTGAAGTATTATTATATTGTGCTGGTCCCAAGCGAAATCAGATAGTATTAAAATTGATGGAGGATTATAAAGATTTAATTGAATTTGTGGATAATTTAAACTAATAAATTTAAAAAGCCAAATAATCAGTTTAAAAATGGAGGAGAAAATTTCAAATATTTAGAAATGTTTTGCCTTTGAGTGGTTAAACATTTCGATAAACTGCTCTCAGATATAGAATTCGAATTTATGCTTGCATAAGGATGAAGACTTAAAAGTTCAATATATATTTGGATAAATTTAAGATCAAAATTCAAAAAGACATTGACTATCGTAATAAACTTAAAGAAAGGAATATTCCTTCACTCCTTTAAAATATACAAAAAGAGTTAGAAGAAGCAATTACACTATATAAATAATAAAAATATGATTAGTTTTCTAATAAGATCCTGGCTCTTTATCAAAATCCTCAAATTATTTTTTATTAAATAATTAATTAAGGTCTCAAGCAATTTAAACTGAAAGAATATTCTTGGGAAGATATTTCTTTACCAGTTTGCTTCATTTACAGAGCCATTAACATTTGGCACAAAAAAAAAGAAAATTAAACTTTAATCAATGAATTATATGGGAGCAACAATTAGTTTGTGGTCTGGAGGGGAGGGAAAATAGGACGCCAATAGTTTTAAGATTATAAGCTTTCTATAAATGAAAAAAATTATTGCTAATTTTTAAGTTTTACTTCCACTTCCACAGATCTTAAGATAGCTATCGACTTTTTAGATAAAAGCTAAACTGAAATTGCATCATTTAATTGTCTTTTTAAATTCATTATTAAAAAACCATCCAATATCTTATAAAAAAAGAATCATTAACTACTATACCATGGATTTTCAAAAATGCCTTTATAAATTTAGGAAGAGGAGGTTTTGTTAAATATTTTAACGGCTGGAAGACTCATAAGTGTTACTGAAATTTCTTATGAAAAATTATGCTAAAAATATTCATTAAATAAGCAAATTAAATATGCGAATATTTCTAAATTTGGTAAAATTAAGTTAATTGAATTTGAAATAGGCAGTCTCTAAGTTCTTCTTTCTAATAAATAATAAAGTTTGGAATAATTGGAAAAACCTCAAAGCAAATTATAAAAAATGCGTTACAAATCAGTTATTGAGCATTATATTTCGATTATTGAGATTATGAGAAAGGAGGAAAATTTTGATTTTATTGATGCATATGCATACTGTCATGAATTTAAAAAATAATATGATTAACTTTTGTCCGAAATGTCAAAAGATATGGAGGAAAATAAAAATGCAAGTGAATCCGAAAGATAAAAAATGCGGATTAATTTTTTATACGAAAGACACAATTATTCATAAAGGTTGGCCAAAGTTTGTTATAAAATGGGAAGAATATAATAAGCTTTAATACATACTAAAACGGCAATCTAAAAATACAAACAACTATAAAATATTGACAAAAATAGACAATTTAAACTCCATCGATAAAAATTATTGCAAATGTATAGGAATACAAGTCATTTACTTATTGAAGGTCATTCTTATCATGAAGCCATATAAAATATTCATAAATGCATTAGATAGCTGGAAGCGTCAGAAGATCCCGAAACAGAATATTAAAATAAAGTTACCATATCTCGATTAAAATTGGATTTAGGAGTTATATACTTTAAGAAAGGCATGGTTAACTAAGCTGTCTAAAAATTTAAAATTTCTTCTTAATAGGTTGTCAAAGTGCTGGATTATATTAATTATGATGAGTTAAATTCTTAAACCTTTTATGTAGATTATTTTGTATAAGCTTTTTCAAATGGAATTTCTTGGTTCTTTGAAACTACAATGGATAATTTTTTTGAAAGAAGAAGGCAATAAAATATTAACAGGGTAACTTAGAGATATGGAGGATCATAGAAACTAATAAAGTTAAAGAAAAATGCTCTTTAATTTTAAAATGAAGTCGTAGATGCTATCATAAACCACAAAAAATATTTTAACAATTAAGCTGACTATTAAAAGACAATAGATTAAATACAGTTCAATATCGATAAAAAAAACAAATTTTAGAATATCGAAAAAAAGTTACAAGATTGTTTCAAAAATGCAAATAATACCTAACAGTAGAGAATAGCAAAGTATATTTCAAGGAACAAAGCCAACAATAAATGCTAAGCTATGATACAATAAATGCAGAAACAATTAATATATTGCAAAAAGACAAACTATGTTGAAATAAAAAAATAATAAGATAGCATTATTTCAGAAAAACAAAAACTTTAATAACTAAAATTACATTTTTGGTAAAATCCAAACCTATTTTTGCATTGTCGCTAATTTGAGGATAAATACAGTTAAATGTTTATAAGAAAGCAATAAAACAATAGAAAGTTACTGAAAATGAATGACACAATTACAATGGATTAAATTTGTGAGTATTATTAAGGAAGTGCTCAGACAATAATATCCTACATTGACGATCTAAAAAAATTGGGCTACTAAGAACAAGCATCAAATATACTTAAGCAATACAATAAACTAATTGAGCTTTATATGTCAATAGGTAAAACATAAAAAGCTTAATTAATCATTAACGAAGTTAAGAGATACGCTGGATAATAAAAGTATTACTAATTAAGCTTAGCATATCTTTCAAAAGGAAAAATTTTATACTATGAGGCATAGTTTGACTTTCTTGTCATCATTAATGCTGCGGCAAACAGATAAGAAATTAATAAAATTAACAAATTTAGACAAAATAAAATTAAATAGGCTTTAAAATAATTTGAGCAAGCTGGAATCTTTTTGAAAAAGGCCTTATTCAAGGAAAGTGAAAAAGATAATGACATTTATAATTTATCAACTGATCGCATTGAAGTAATAATATGGACTGTTAAATCTTTATTAGTGCATACTTTAACAAGCCAGTAGGAGCAAGGAAGAATCAATTTAAATCGCATATCTTCTCTACTAGTATAAATTGTGACTGGAATTGAAAATATTAAAACAAATAATAAAGTATAGTTGGAGGCAGAGTACTACGAGACCAAAGGAGTTTATCATTTTATGATCAAAATGTATACATAAAGTTTATAAGCATTTTCGGAATGCATTAAAAAGAGGATATCTAAATTTGGATAAGTAAATTGGCAAAATACTGAAACTTATGCGAAGATAATATTCCTATTTTCAAAGATGGCTAAGAATGATTAATTTAGAACAAAATTAGAAGAATATTAAAAAAGAATATTCTAAAGCTGTAAACGATATAAAAATTATCCTTTTTATTGGAAAATACGGTTGGCTAGTTATTTAATTAAAAAAGACAGTTTGTCTCATAAACCCTATAAATTGATTTAATTCATAGAGGAAACTTTAAAATCCATGTAAGCAAAGGGATTTGCTGAGGAGTATTTTTATCTCCAATACGAGTGTTTATATTTAAATTAATATGACTCTTATTATAAAAAAAATAAGAGCTATTTATCAAACCATTAAAAATTGGAAAAAAAAGGAAGAAAAAGAGTTAAAAGTTAAAGTCCTTAAGACATAGACAAGTTACTTCAAAGATAAAAAAAAGGCAAATATTATTTAGGTCTGATGTCAAGTAATTTAGAAAAAAGAAGTTCTCAGATCGTCCCTGCAAATTAAACTGGGCGTTATTCTACAATAAATTCATCTACTAAATTAAAAAGCCGAAATTCTTTATTTTTTGAAGATGAAAATAGACCTGAAGTTGTCGGTCGTGCATCAGCATTTTTTAAAAGAAGCATAAAAGGTAAAAATAGCATTAGTCTATCCAAAAAAACATCAATATAAACATCAGGATAAAAATTACGATAATCAATTTCGCATTAAAGATCAATTTTGTTAACGGATATCAAGAACATTAAAGGAAGTGATTCTGGCTGGAAAAATAAGAACCGTCATCTTTTAAAAAAGAATACATCTATTTAGAAATTTGTTGAATGTAAAAAAGGAAGTTCTTTAAAAAAGATAGTTAGTCATTTTTAAATATAAGAAGAGGCAAAGGAACAAGATAAACCTGTCTATTCTTCGGATCCACTTTTTCCTTAATAATTAAATTTTGATAATTTGAACTACATGGGAAATAACTGCCATACAAAACGGATTTACAGAAAACAATGATTTTTTCAATTTTACAT
>Ga0302186_10000920_pt1 | contig 25454 bp, 12 predicted proteins | sample II_Bog_E1_2_FD_198782 | JGI IMG/M metagenome (GOLD analysis project Ga0302186, IMG submission 198782) | Peat permafrost microbial communities from Stordalen Mire near Abisko, Sweden - II_Bog_E1_1 | ecosystem: Environmental > Terrestrial > Soil > Wetlands > Peat | place: Sweden: Abisko...
CGACAGGTATAAGTTAGATTTAAACTATCTTTTTTTCTTTACCGTCTTTCATTAATCTAGATAATTATAATACAATTTATTTATCTCAAAAAGCTGATAAAAATCCAAGATTAATTGTGGAATCTACCGTTTCATCTCATTATCTATGTTAATATATACTTTGAAATCATTCAATAAAAGGCACTTGTTTATATCAATATGGTTATGCTTTAAAATGATCGAACATTCATACTCTAATAATTTATCTCCTCATGATCAGCTTCAACCACTTGCACATCCTAAATATTTTTCGTCCTTTTTCGGTAAAGAACAAACAACATACTGATATGATGAGCTACATTCCAATAACAGTTTAATATTTTCCCTTCAACTGTCAGAGTTTTTCACTACTTTTGAGATATTGTTTGAGATTTGCAAACTCCTTCTGTTTATTGATTAATCTCTAAATAAATGGGATAGCATCAGTTGTATAATTAATAGTTGTGCAATGTCATATTATACTTTCGCTCTCCCGGAGTAAGTATATCGTTGGATGGTTTCCGACCAGATACTGCCAAATAAAGGTAACTCTTTCTTCATTTAGGCGAACTTAACGAAAAAGGTCAGGTTATTCTACCAACTTAGCTCAATAACTAATTCGAAAATGGCATCACTATTGCCAATATTATTGCTCTTCTCCTCAGCAAGAGTCAGCAGCCACCATCCGTTCACTTAGATGGAGTTAAAAACTAAAACTCCAAGGCAGTACGCGCAACGAACTGGAATTTTATATGGTAAATTGATATTGAATCAGGCTTTGTTTCGATAATTTACGAATGCAATTTGACCCGCGTATTAAGAATCTCATTCTGCAAGGGGAAAGTGCTTTAATTACAGAGATAGTAAAACAATTGTTTGATCGTGACGAAAACAAAGACGAAAAAGGAATGAAAAGTGTAACCATCAATGAAAAACCCAAAGCAGTAGCTTAGTTAAATGGAAAAATTGCTCCTGTTAAAAACAACACCCTTGATATTAAGAAGATCAATCTTCAAAAAAATCCAGATGATAGTTAATCATCCCTTTAGTTTTTGATACTGCTGCTGACCTCTAGCTTTGGCATGTCGGTTTAAGAAATATTAGGCCTTTTCACCAATCAGAATAAATATTTAGCTCACCTTATTGTCAAAGGAATCAATGATAATTTCGATGGAGTCGTTCTGTTTTACAGTTTGCTACAAAAGCACATTAAAAAGTTGAAATATTTCTGTGATAATGATCCCCGAGATGGATAATCTTGTCTCTATGCAATAAAGCCAGGCATGATTAGCAAGAATAGAAAGGCTGCTGAGATGGCGATTGATATTTTTAACTCGATGAAAAATGTGTATCCCTGGTTCATCAGTTAAAACGGAAAAGGCAGCACGACCCTGTTCTTGGGAATAAAAAGGCATCCTGAACTTGCTTCCCAATATTGGAATCTTCTTCTCAAGATAATTCAAAGTGAATAAACTTAGTTCTTTACAAAGCACTTTAAAAAATGCTTTAGAGATGCTGAGTAGTTGGTGTAAATTTGCAATAGTTTGATATTTCCAATCAGTGGCAGTTTCATGAAGGATAAACTCCTTGAGTTAGGAATTTTGACTTAGTGGATAGGCTTGGGTATTAATCTTTTCGATAACGGTACTATTGATCAAAAATTGTTATCTTTTCGATTTGTTGGATCGATCATGAGTTATATGCCAGAAATAATCGAATAAAATGAAGATTATTTGATCAACTTTAAAAAGGGATGGAGAGAAAGACCTTTAATATAATTTGTGTAGCTTTATGATTAACTCCTCCTGATACTGGAGGAATTGGCAGGATAAAAGAATACGATGGCAAGAAAGATATATCAAATTATCATTGAAATAATGGATGCCGTCTACAATAATGATGACAAACGGTAATATTTAGTCACTAATTTTATCACAGTACTTCCTAAATTTCCAAAAATACCAACTCAATATTTAATTTAAATCTACAAATAGGGAACACTCAAAACAAGCGATTTATCCCTAGTCAATTTTGCAATAAATTTGTCCAAAGATATAGACTGTTTAACCAGAATTGCGGAGACTTTATTGAAAATATTTAACTCACACTCCGTGTTGAACTGTTTCTTAGCAAACATTCTCTATAATATATGCAAATTGGTCTTTAGCGATGAATCTGGCAAGTTACTAACAATGAAGATAATCAAGGATTGCCTAAATCAGCATTGTCAGCTATAATCCTCTCGTAAAATTCCTCAATTAGCCAAGTATCAACCCATGTATTTTGCACAGAAAGGAAATGATAAATATAGCAAGGAAGAATAAGATGAGTTTGTTATTACTTAACAATGCAGCAAAAATATAATGAGTTTAGTCGAAAAACTCAGTGATTTGATCCTTACTAGCAAGCTGAATTCCTTGGCGTTAGCAGTAAAATAAGAGTTGATGGAAACAAATGCAATCATCAAGAAAGGTCATTACAAGACCAGTAGCAAATATATCATAAACATTTTAACCAAAAAATTTGGAGTTACTAAGGAAGAAGAAGAGCAATATAATGAAGATTTTAGAGTCAAAAAATCTTTAGTTACAATATAAGAGTCACTTGCTCGAAAGAAAATGACCAATTCACAATCTGTAAACTCTGTTATGCCAATGAGTTCCTCTAGATTTGGAGGCCCTGAACATCTCCGCAGATAATTTGATGATGTAACTTAAAAGAGAAAACGTGAAGAAGAATAGAAGCGAATGGAATAATAAAAGAAACAGCGCGATTAGGCATTTAAAAAATTATTGGTAAAAAAATAACTTTAAAAAACAAATTTACTGAGAGGTTTTGCGCAATAAGCTGAGTTGAAGTAAGATGGCTTTTGGTCTAAATTTAATAAAGATAATAGACAGGAGCTTTAATTATACCCTCCAGATCTAATGGAAACTCGAGATGTGTAATATATTTAAAATTTATTTAAAAGATACCATCGGGTACTAAGAACTCTCTTTTTCAAATATACCAGCAGTATGTACACATCTAGAAGCTTCAACAACTTTGAGGACAATAAGGAGCATAAGTAAACTCTAAGTATTGTTGAACTTATTCAATTTCTTAAGTAATTTAAACTATTTTTTCTGACCTCCAAGGAAGAAATTCAAAATTTAGTGCGAGACCTCAATGTCAAAATGCTCAATAAAAGATAAAGTCTTGATTTGGATTTCAGTGGATTTTAACAATTTGTCATCCAGTTCTGCGCCCTAATATACACAAAAACACATACTATTAATGCCAATACCAACAAGGGTATGGAAACAATGAAGAAATGTCTTGGACATCTATCGCACTTGCAGCTCGTTTAAGAATGGTTTAACTATCTTAAAATGGTTTTCATTGAAAAGGGAGAGAAGACATCATTTTTTGATGAGCCTGAGGCTGCTTATTTTAATTAAACTGAGGTTATCAAAGAGTTTAGCAAACAAATTGAGATAGATCCTACATTTATCCTGCCAGAGGGATATAAGAAAGTCACTTAAAAAATTTATAAATTATCTCCCAAACTTAGTAGCAATAATTCAGAAATTGGTGACTCTTTTTCAGATGTCATATTAGTTTTAGATCAAATTATTTTTTAGTCAGAGTTAGGTCTTCACATTATAGAACCTATGATTGAAAAATAAACAAAAATCAGAGTAAAGCCCAATACATTTATCAACATAAAAGCCAAACTTCTAGATGCAAGTGATTCTAAAATGAGAGCGCTAAGTTCAATAATTGATAAAAAACCATTTATTCCACCTGTCAAAATGTATTTTTTTTCTGATAAAGGCTGGAGAGAAGGACTCTAACTTTTGGTATGAAGCTGGGGCTTTCTTATATTAGTTACAAGGATAAGCTTTTGGGCGAACAAGTTGCTTATGTGGTTGATGATATGATAACAGCAGTCGAAAATGGACGAAATACCATAGATAGTAAAAAATTATTTATTAAGAGGAAAAAATAGTTAACGATTTCTTAAAGAAAAAGCAAGAGTTAACAGAAAAAGAAAGATTCACTGAAATCGAAAAAGAAAAAAAGAGACTTGAGCGTAAGGGTGAGCTCGAGAAAATGAAAAAATAGATCACTGAGAAAAAATAAAAATAGGCTTAATAGACGAAGTAAGAGAGGGAAAGGAAGAAGCAAAAAGAACTATCTCGTTAAAAAAAGATAAAATAGGAAAAATAAAAATATATTGAGTAGCAAAAGAATAAAGTAAAGGAAAAGAAGAAGCAATAATAGTAGGAATAAGTGAAGAAGAAATAATAATAAAAACATAGAAAAGAAGAAAAGAAAAAGACCTAGGAGCAATTTAAAACTTTTAATCAGAAACAAATCGAAAAATTTAAAAAATAGCTTGATGAGGAGGCCTTGAAGAAAAAGAAATAAATGGACAAAGAGGAAGAGGAGAGAAAAAAGAAACATTAATTAGTCAACAAATTGAGAAAGAAAATACATTAGAGCGATAGAAAAGCCATTGAGATGAAACAAAAGACCAATTAGGAAATTTCCGATTTATACAATTCAGGGGCAATACAGCAAGTCTATAAATAATTTTCATCCAGTTTAAGAGCTCTCTTTGATTTCTTGCTCAAATCAAGTCATCTTTCAATCACTGAAAAGAAAAATAATTCAGAAATTATCTTTTAAACTTGGCATTACTTTAATTTTATTTTTCAACTCAACCCTTTAATTATAAATGCCAAAGAGCTCACAAAAATATTCCGTTTCTTCACAAAGGATAAACAAGTTCACAAGGATTATGAAATTGGTTTAAATTTTGATTAATTTTCACAGGCATTACTGAGAGTCGCTATAAAGCACAAAAGTATCTTTAATAAGCTGTCTTAAAAGATCAAAGAGAATATGACAGCTGGTGAAATTGATGCATTGGTTCAAAACGATATCTAATAGAAGTAGAAAAATTAATTCTAAGAGCCAAAAGTTATTGATGTGCGAAATCTTATTAAGGAGTAAGATGTAATTAAAAATGTCAATGATCATTATGGAGATATCAGCAAAGGTACATATACTGTTATACAGTTAACTAAAAAACACTTAAGGGTCTGATTTACTATTTAAAGATCCCCAAAGACAAACAGGGGCAATAAAAAAGGTTTAGATAAATTTTAGCATCTAAAATATCCTATTCTCTATCCAAAATATAACGTACTTGTCGTTTGATTTAGAACTTAGATAAAAGCTTAATGATGAGTATTCGCTACCTGTTCCGGTTAGAAGAATGAGAAAGACTGAGGCTAACTAATCTCAACTAATTAAAGAATCTTCATTTATAGACCCTAACGGATAACTACCTTCCTGAAATAGATGATCGTTCCTATTTCTTTATAATTACAATTTATCACTAATCCTATGAATATATTAAACATGAAATTATCTTAGTTTTATATTTATACCTTACTTGATTCATAATTCATTAAATTTAAAGAATATTCCATACACATTCGAAAATTATTTAAGGAAAATTAACACAATTTTAACAATCATTAAACGGCTGCCTATCAAATTTTTAAATATAAAAAGATATTTCATTCAAGAATGCTGGTACGTTTGACCCAAGTCGATTATCGATTTAATTTGAGAAGTGGGCGAGTTTTTAGTTCAATGTTACATTTTTTATGTGGTTTTATCGAATACCCTTGTTTTAAAGGTTTCATAAAAGTAAATTCTAACATATTCTTTTACACCCTTGATTTACTGCACCTACTTTAAGGTCTAAAGAAGTCTTTGGGCAATTTTGAGCTGGACGCTACTCTTACTAATGATTTATTTTTATCTTTTGATTAACTTGCAAATCTATGGACAAGTGACTTCTGTCTTCCAAGCAGCATTTCGAATATAATTACTTTACAGCACTATTATAGAATAGTTTGAACATTTAATTATTGACTATAATTACTATGAAACAAAAGGAGAAGAGCAAAGACAAGAAAAAGGAAACTGAGAAGGAAGATTAGAGGGAAGTTGAAGAGGCTGAAGAAGAGGTTGAACATGCTAATTTTATAGAAATTGAGAAGCTTCAATAGCATGGAATTAATGCTGCTGACATCGCCAAACTCAAAACAAGCGGATTTTGTACTATTACCAGCATAATCATGGCAACCAAAAAGGATCTTTGCAACATTAAGGGAATCAACGAGGGCAAGATTGATAAGATTCTTGAAGCGGCCAAGAAAATTGAAAATCATGGATTCATCTCGGGAAATGAATTGGCGCAAAAAAGAAAGAATGTTGTCAGAATTACTACTGGATCAGCTATCTTTGATGAATTATTAGGCGGAGGCATTGAGACTATGGCCATTACTGAGGCCTTTGGATAGTTCAGGACAGGCAAGACACAATTGGCGCACACTCTTTGTGTCACTACCCAACTTCCCAGATAAAAAGGAGGAGGAAATGGCAAAGTTATTTACATTGACACTTAGGGCACTTTCAGACCTGAAAGAATTATGAAAATTGCAGAAAGGTACCAGCTTGACCCTGAAGAAACACTTGAAAATATTCGATATGCAAGGGGCTATACAGTTGAGCATCTCATTGCGCTTTTGAACTTTGCTGCAGCCATGATGATGGAAAGCCCTCACAGCTTACTAATCATCGACTCCATCATGGCTGTCTTCAGAAATGATTACACTGGGAGAGGATAACTATCATAAAGGCAGCAAGTTCTTGGAAAAGTTTTAAGCAAACTCATGAAATTAGCTGAGCAATTTAATGTGGCAGTTTATATGACAAATCAAGTGATGGCTGATCCTGGAAACACTATGGCTCACGTTGACCCTAAAAAACCTATTGGCGGACATGTTCTTGCTCATGCAAGCACAACTAGGCTCTATTTCAGAAAGGGAAAAGGCGAGCAGAGGATATGCAAAATCTTTGATTCCCCCTGCTTAGCTGAGAACGAAGCAACTTTCTAGATTTCTGAAGGAGGAATTATCGATGCTAAGGATTGATTATGATTGCCCTCCACCCATATAAATTTTGATATGAAAATATTTTAAAAATCTGAAATAATTTAATAATCATTCTCAAAAGCATTTGATATTTTTACAAGCTTATTCATTCATTGTTTATTTAACTATCATTCATCTCCTGTTGTTGCCCTGTCGCTTTTGAAAACGATTGTTATTGTTCTTGTTTGGAAATTTATGAATTTGCTTTGTCTTTTTGATTTCTTAGTCCAGGTTTACTTCAACTTCAGGGTTTCCAAATTTCTTTTTTCTCTCTTCCACTAAGTCTTTGTCTTCTGGAACAATAGCTGCCGATACCGATGTGTTACCAAACTTTTCCAATCTTTTTTTCAAAGTTTAAAGAGGTTATCCGGCCAAAGGTGCAGAGGTAGTAGCAAATTTTTGCTTTCTTTTTTCAACGAGTTACTTTTCAATTTCCTCATTAGAAGCCCCAAATTTTTTTTGTCGTTCCTGCTTAATCTAAAAATATCATCTAATTTACTTTATCAGCTTCTTATCCTGTCGCTTCAGTCCCTATCGAGCCAAATCTGAGTTTTCTTTGACGAAGTTTTTATTATTCGCTGAGTTTTGCTGCATCATCTATCGCAATCTTTTGAGATTTTTATGAGACAAGTAGTGGAGATGTAATTTGAGGAATTGTTTATGAGATTAATGTCTAAGCAGGTTTGCTAGCAACGGATTGAGAGGGAGGGATTGGAATTTGAGCTGGAGCCTTAACTGAGGGGGCTTGGGGTTACGGTTGAGACTGAGGTTGTGACTCCTATTTCTTAGATTCAACTGGAGCCGATTTATCAATTGACTTGGCGGGAGTTTCAGCAGGAATTTGTTCTTCTTGTTTGGTGACTTTTTTTTTAGGAGGCATGAATCTAATCTAAATATATGAAAGATTTAATCCATAAATATCGTGCCAAAGTTAATTACTACTCATAAAAAGTTCACACAATTTACCTGAACCTTAAAATATATTCTTAACTGAAAGATCAAGTTTGACTGAGCAGTAAATAATTGATGTTTGTAAAATGTTGGCTGCATGAATATATATTAAATATTAATTTTTTAATTTTAACCACAAATGCCCAACCTTTTATGGAGAACCCACTCTCGTAAATTCGGCAAGGACAGCCGCGAGTGCCGCAGATGCAAATGCCAGATCGGTCTCATCCGCAAATACGACTTGTTGCTGTGCAGAAAGTGTTTTAGGGAGTCAGGATAAATCATAGGCTTCACCAGGACCAGATGATACTGATCTTTATCGCCTATTCATTTCACTATTGCATTTAATATCATATTCCATTCAGAAAACACTCCTCTAAAAGATTTATCGATACCAATTTCTTCGCAAGAAATCATTGATTTATAAAAAAAAAATTCAGATTATCGCATCTAAATATAGTCTTTGAATTAATAACGAACATTCAGATAAATAAAAGAAGAAGAGTTTGTGAAATTTATATTTTATTATTAAAAAAAAATTAACGATGATAGAACGAATAGAAGAAGGAGCATTACAATTATTATCGTGGGAGAAAATATCATGGACCTATCATCCCTACTTTCATAGTATAAAGAGACATTTATATGATATGATTCGTTCCACAAATTTTAAGATTAATAAAGTTATCACTTTTTTGTCAAAAATTATCTTCACCCTTTTCTTAAATTACATTTTGAAAGACAAATGATGGAGAAAAAAATACTTAAATAATGATAGCAAGTCAGGTATTCATAAACTGTCGATAGCATATCAAAATAATTTAGAATTATTGGTTCGACATTTGATGATGCCCTCCATTGAATACACGTCTTTGAGACATCTGTATTTGCCATAGCAGTCAGCAATTACGAAGATTTCGTTTCAAATCATGCAGGAAGAGTGAAATCTCCTAGCGCAGGTCTTTACTGCATCCTGCTCGAATTTAACTTCGGTCCATCCAAGAGTTTTGAAGTTAAAGACCCACAAGTCATCCATATCGCTGGCACCTTCTCCTCCGAACACCAGCAAGTAAGGGATTTAATCTCGGCAATGTGATATGTCCTCTTCCAAGAAGCAGACTCATTTTCCTCAGGAGCGATTTCTACGCACTTTTTTGTTTCCAGTATAGGAAATTATAGTATTGAATCTCTGATTGTTGGGTCCTCTACCTCCGAAGATGACGATCTGTTAGTTTTCGGCATCGTAGTTCATCGAGCAGTTAGAGAAATGAGAAGGTCAATTGCCTGTGGTGGCAGCCTCTTACCACTTTTTGTTTTCTGAATTGTTGATAAGTATCTGGCTGAAGAAAAGGTACTCATGATCTTAGATGATGATTTTTCCATGCTTTTAAAATAATATTTTGATACAGTTTAAGATCTCAGGAAGTATTTAAACAAAACGCTATAGCTAATAAGTAAAATAACAATGAAAATATCAAATTCATAGATCAATTGCTTAGTTGTTCTTTGCTTCGGCTATATTAAATTAATAAAAATAGATAGATAGATAATAACTCTGCTAACGCAGATATATTAATAAAAATAATTAATTCTTTCTTCTGTTTGAAAGGTGCTGAGTCAACTCAAGTTAAAAAATAATTCAATGATGGAAATTATGTTAAATTAGAGAACTCACTCAATTTTGTGAAATATTAATATGTTTGTGATATGTAAAGGTGGAGGCTCCTGTTAGTATCTGAGAAATACTTCATTATTCTTTAGATGAGTTTAGCGTATGAAATGACAAAAGCTTAAAGTTAGACTTTACAGAAGTATCCGCCCTCAATTCAGACAATATTGCGAAGGCTTTTTAGATCCTAGCGAAAAGGTATTGAAACGGCAAAAATTGCACGCCTCCATCAAATAGATCGCCTATTCAGCTCGGAATGCAGCAAGTTACAGCCAATTCATCATACTACGGATGCTGTTGATATGAATGGCCATCTGCTGCTAACGATTTCAAAAGCTTTAGAATAAAGTGCAACAAATTCTACATAACTTTATAATCACTCTTGAATCATATATTTACTAATGTCCTTTACTTATTATTTGTTTGGCTTTTAAAAAAATGATGCTCATCAATATAGTGTATGGCATTTAAGTTATTTGTTTTCACTTGTTCTGGATTTTTTGTTTATGAGATAAAGATTAACTCGACATCATCTATATATGAAATGCATGATCGCATAATATCTTCAGGCTTGATTTTTAGTGGCTCTTTTCTAATCCTTAACTTTAATTGGAAAGAACTTTTCAATTCTTCCAATTTGCAGTTATTTTTATGGCATTTGTATTTGACAGTTTTACTGAGAATTATCCTCCCTCTGTACTCTTACTCTTTTAACAAATTTGGAGCAATGAATTCTCAGTTTTCTTCCGAGAGGATGAATGCCTTTCAGCGGGAGGTAGTCCAATGACCAAATTTTTCAGAGGATCTTGGAAGAAGCAACAAACCCTGTCTAAAATGAAATTGATTTGCTTGAATATACTAAGGGAGATCTCAATATTGTTTTCTGTCAAAAATTAACTCTTTATGTTGTCAAAAGCATTCATGTGCTGGTAAGAAGACTTTCTCAGCAAGATTTAGTCAATCAAAGCCGAGATCTTCAGCATGCTTTAGTAAAGAGGGGAAAGATTGGAGGTTAGCTTTAGGGAGAAGTCTTTTTAGATTTATAATATTTGATCCATTATTGAGTAATAACTAAGATTTCACCAGCTACACTATAAAACTTGGGTCTTGTTTTCTGTATTAAGAATCTATCCATATATAGCGTTAGTCCTAAAACGATAACAATGCCTACCATCTGTGAAGGTTAAGGATATCAGACATTTTTAAATATTTCCAAAGTTCGACTTTAGAACATTGTGGAAGTAGCATTTTCTACGGCAAAGGCGATTTCATTTTTATAAGTTCATTGCATTAAATGGACATCAGTTGGTGATTTCCAACTCATCACGATTGGTATATGGAACTCGGCTTCAAATCAAATCTATAATTTTTAATCTACATTAATAGCAATGACAGTTTACCATCAGCCGAATTTAATTTACCCAAAAAGGCAAATACACAACTGCATCACTAACATTAAATTCTTGCAAACTGTTTGCAACTATTTATCAAAGCTAAACGTCTCTACTATCATATAAAAAGCACTAATCTGACTCCTTACACTATTGCCCTATTATAAGCAATATTTTAGTACGCGCTCATTCAATTTTCTTCAATTTATCATAGTTAGCATTTCTTTATGAAAAAGGGGTAAATTTTTTATACCAGTCAAAGCTCCTGCAGTCAAGTGATGAAAATTGTTGAAGACAGATCTTTTTATGACGCTATGTTGGTCCATAAATAAAACTTGCAATAAACTGCAACTATTATTTTATTTGATCAATAGATTTGCCTTTCTTTTCTGAGAAAAGCATATCTATCGGTGAATGGTACTGATTTACGGATACTTCCAAGTTAATCAAGATTATGGCAAATAGGAGAGGAGTATAATTCTTGGAGGCACGCTTTAACGATCGCTAATTTTGTTTGCTTAAAATTATGTTTTTTGCTAAAACGGTATCTTATAGATAAAAAAAAATTTTTTAGGAAGATAATATCAGATAAAGCGATGCCAAAGGAAAGAATTCACGAACTAATTCTATTTGGCATTTGGATGGCCAAACAATAGCAAGCAGTTTTTTAAAAAATATAGAAAAATCAAAAACTAATCAATTAACAGATATTGAAATTTCAAAAGTTAATAAAAGCAATATGTTTTAAATTACCAATAGTTGATAGCGATTATCAGCAGTATAGAACGCTTATAAATCATATTTTAAAGTAGTCTTAACTAATTTTGTAAGGATATAAGTTAGTAAGAAGAAAGGAATAATACAAAAACTAATATTAAGGAGTTCCAAATTATTCTAAGCAAATTTTAGATAATATCGAGAGGGCTGTATATTTAAAAATGGAAATATATGAAAACGAGATTATCACTTAGCTGAACGATTTTTATGAGATGTTAAAGAAAGAACTCTGAAATTTGCAAACTGAGATGGAATGATTATGCATTTACGAAATTAAATAAACTTCCAACAATTATAAAGTAAAAGATTTGTATATTAATTTGTCTTGTGGTACTTTGTTCCATGAATGCTCAATGAGCAAAAATACTCTTGCTACAATGTTTGATAGTACTTGATAAATCATTAAGCTACAAACACACCATTCTATAAGAATTTATTCGAATCATTCTATATTTATGCTCCTAATCGAAAATACTATACTTTACTGACGAGAACTAAAAATATTTAATATTATTAGCAATCATTATCATTATTTTTGCTCGTGTTTTTCAACTAGGAAACACCATTGTTAAATTGAATTTATAAATTTTAAAACGGTTATTGGGGAGAAAATAATTTAGTTTAATTTAATGATTATCTATGCTATCGTAGATTATGTTAATTTCATTTCCTTTTTTTCAAAAATAGAAAACATAACGCCCAAAATTTACATTCAATGAACAAAAATTATGTAGAATCTTATTTAAAGAAATTAGTTCATCAACATAGATTAGCATAAGCTGGTCAAAAAATATATCTGGAGAGTAAGGTAATTTTAATTTTGATGATACTTAAAAAAATATAAAACAATTGATTCAATTATTGATTATGGAGATTCAAATATTAAAGATGAATATTTTTATGAAATTAAAAAATTAATTGGGAGATAAAATATATTGTTGGTGGATGATACATTTTAATCTCTTAAAATTGATTTAATCAATATTTAACAAATTATACTATCTTTCAAAACAACAGATGAATATGGCAGCATCATTTCAATATTAAACCTGCAAAATGATTAGTAAGTAAGAAAATTATAATAGTTATTATGCCAAATGCATAGATATATGTACAAATGATGATCTAGCATGGGAGTCTTCCAGTACCTTAAATATAAATCTAACGTCAATTATATTTAACGAGAAGAAGCAAACTAAATTAATATGAAAATTAGGAAAAGCAGGTCAAATTTTAGTTTTGCTGAATTTGTCAAACTTCGCCGCTTTATCTAAGTACTTGTTTGTAGAGCTGTTTGATTTTAACTTATGCTCTCTTTACTGTGGGAGATTATAGGATCGATGCGAGTTTATCTTTACCTCAGTTTTGCGGTTCTTGGGTTTTGATAGATTTTATTTGATCTGAATACTAATAAATTTCCATTATTCTGCCTTTTTTGCTATTTTGGTTGGAGTGACATGTTTTGCAATCTTGCTTAAATACGGATTTTTCTCTGAGGAATCATTACCTTCAGTTTTCATGATCTTGCTGCTATTGTCTTTTATCTTAAAACGTAAATTGAATTTCTTCTTTTCCTGCGAATTGTTGTTGGAGTGAGATTGACTTTCTTGCTTTTTATGATACTACCTGATATCGACAAAATTCTGCTTTTTTAAGTGACGATACTATTACTTTTAACTGCTGTTGCTACTATCGGCTTCTCGACGAGGGGGCAAGTCCAATCGTTAAAATCGAAAAGTGCGTAGTTTTGATTTTTGATATCTATACTCAATTGCCTATCTAATTTCTCTTTATTTTTTAGTAAGAAGTGGCTGCTTGGTTGGAGTAGGTTTTAATTTATCGGAATTCCGAGAATAGGAAACTTTAGAGGAATTGGATTTGGAGTGATTCCGAACTCTTTCGTTTTCCTTTTTAACTTTTGTTTTAAAGAAATTGAAAGTTTTATCCATGGGTGATTGTTATTTGTTCGATGTATATAACTATAAAATCTCAACTATGAGCAAATAATATAGAAAAAGGGTTGATTTTAGAGGAGGACACATTTATGCAACAAGTTTACTAGTCTATAAAAAGTAGACAAAAAAAGCCGAAGTATGGTTGGAAGGATAGAAAAGACATATGAAGATTGTTTTATTCATGCACCACCAAAATCATGATTATTAATATCTTGATTACTATATATTTATCATCCCTTTTATTTGATATTTTTTGATTGATTCAAAGGCAATCTTCTATTAAAATCGTATTTACATCCTATATTCTTTTTCAAATTCAAGATATCATTTGATATCAAATTAAGAATGTAAAAATATATTGAACTCATTAATATTATTTTTCCTCGATCAATTGACGATAGGAATTGATTCATTCGTAGTCGAGTCTAAACTTATCCTAAAGAGTCCCAATTTAATTAAATAATTTTGGTCGATGAAACAGAGAAGAATAATTTTCTTTTGAGTAGATTATTTGATATTGAAATAAGGATTATGTGAAAATGAGAATCAATAATACTGGCTGTAAGAATGAGCTCTGCTGTCGTTTGCAGAAGATGGCACCTTTAGTTTCATATTATCGTAATGTTAGAACTTTTTTTTCTAAAAACGGTCGGTTAAATCCCTGGGAATTAACTGCTATACTCCTAAACGATTTTAACCATTTAGTGGGTTATATTGACTGTTTCCTTTGTAATCCATATTGTGAGCCCGTACGAACCCTCGAATCTTTACTTCTTAGTCGCGATGTTTAAGCTTTTCTCCCTCAGGATTACGGTCATATTCCAAAGTTATTGGGTTATAGGCTAACCTACAGTCAATTTCATAAGTACCCATTCGTGTTTGCTGTCTTTTTCACTCCTAACAGATGATTTACAACGCTATACTCCTCTCGATCCTTGAGTTTCTGTTGATAATTTTCAACCATCTCCCATCGTTTATGTTCCCTTTAAAGCAATTCTATTCTTTTTCTTTCGAGTTATGACTGTCTTCTTTGCTTTTCTTCTTCCCTACGCTGTCTTTCATAAGAAGCAAAATCTTTCTGGAAGCGTTACAAAGCTTAATTATAGATGTTTTACCGTCAATGTGGTGAGTCGGAGCATCTTGGGCATGTAGTAAAGTGGCAGCTCCTGTGCCGTCTACTTAGCAAATCAGTTACTTCTCATTCGCATTGCAAGCTGTCTTGAGGCTTCAGTGGTTTGTTCGTACTGTTAAGTCATCAAATTTATAATTATTATTTTAAAAAGCTGTATTTACAAATTACCAATTTCTCGAATTATATATCTCTTCTATCAATAAGTCCTCTAGGATCAATTACTTGGCAACTTATTACAAATAATCTTAATAAATATGGGCTCTCCTTTGCAATGAAAAACATTTGTTGGAAAAATATCCATATCAACTTAGTTAGATGAATTTAATTTCAATCATATAGTTAACTCCATAAGTTTCCTCTCATATTTTGTTGGTAAGTTGATAACGTTCGGCTTTGGTCAAAGACTTGGGAATGTTTTTTTGTTTCTTCTGGTATGTGGCTTAGTATTATAAGATGAAAAAGAAAAGATTTACCGTGTTTGGTGAAGATAGACACCTGTTCCATACTCGCACCCTTTCACTGATCAGAGATTTCTTGAATAGAAATAAGCGGGGTTTAAATCAATCTATTTATTAGTTTATTTAATACTGCATTTCAATAAATTCTAAAGAATAGTTGTCCAAATTTCCTTTTAGGAACTTAAGCAGTATTTTATGATCGACAGTGTCTTCAGGGAAGAGCTGTTCGGCTGTAGGGGAGTGAAATGGTGTTGATCTTGCAGTTTTTGGTCGGATTCTTCAGCTACATAATCAATTATAAGATATTTAAATAATATATTGCATGAAAAAGATATTTTATTTATGATTCTTTTTTATAGTACTTATATAAATAAAAGTGATTGTGAGTGGTTTTATTTATATATATACCGGGTAATTTGCAAATTTAGAGATTTTAGGATCCTTATAAATATAATCATTAACATAGTGAGTCTTTTATCATATTACTGCAATATTGAAAAGAATGACTTTATCTTATTATATCATCATAGCAGACATTATATTGATGATTGTCAATTTTCAATTTTCAATTTTATTATATTGCTCTGTTTATTGCGGCAAACAGTTAAGAAATTATTAATGTTTAATCTATGTGCTTTCTGGCAGTCTGTGTAAATTTTCGGTAAACTGTAGCTGACTTCTCTATTAATGTAAGTCAAAAATTATAAAATCGATTTAAAGTGGGTTTGTTCCATTGTCGTGCTCACTTGATTGAGAATAGGCAAATCAGTTTATTTAACTGAAAGAATTTATAAATATAAAATAGCGTTTCTGTGAAGGCACCTATTCATCTGGCATCTACTTTTATAAGACTATCTTTGCTATTCTTTATTGCAATTTCATTCAATAAAATAGCCATTGATATTTGCAACCCATCAAATTGCAGGTTAATGAATAGTTATAAAACTAAGGAACCAAACATCGACTTTCAAGGACTTTGGTTGGCAATTGTAAAATTTTATCATTTCAAATGACTGCGTTTGTTTGCAATATTGGGCAGGGTAACACCATTTTCGATACTTTTCTTACGAGACAAAGATTTTTGCTGTTGGTCACGCTCCACGCTACTCCTGCGTTCGTTGGGCATGGGAGGCTTGAAACTATGCCCTCTTCTTTTATTTTAAGGCGCTTCTTCTGCTTTCCTGGACTGTTCCTAGAGTTCCGGTTCTTAGTCGTCTAAGAGTAGCATCACTGGTCCGCTGCATATCCAACCACATACAACTCGGGGTGGTCGTATTTATACACGCTGAACGACATAATAATATTAATGATGAATAACACTAAGAATAAGATAGTTCCATTCAATTATTGGTATTGATACTTACATAAAACTAAATCCAAAGCCAGAGTAACAAACTCATTTAAATCATTTGTAAAGTCTGTTATTAAAATTAGGATTTTGAAATTTTCCCAAGATCAATCTTGGCTTATTGGCATTTGGTTATATTTGGAGCCTATCGAATTTTACGAGTTCATTGTATTATAAAAAGGATTATTCAGCATGGGGTGGGGAACCAATTAAAAGTAAGATTGCTGTCATACAGGGCTCAAGCCAAGCGAGAAAAAGAGGAAGCAGAAAAGCGGTAAAAGGCTAATAAAAAGAAGGAGGATAACGAAAACAAAAAATGGAAGGACTCATAAACTGACAAAAAGATGGAATCTCAGGTATGCGGTTACTAATGCAGCGATAAAAAGAAGAGAAAAAGGAGAAGTAATTAGCGAGAAAAAGAGAACTGAAGGAGCTGGCAGAGCGAGAAGAGGAAGAGATGGAGAAGATCAGTAATTCTTTTATTAACCGAGACAAAAAGAAAGACAATTTTGCCGAGAAGAAACTCACCCAAGCCGAAATCTCTAAAAACGTGGAGGAAAACGAAAGACAGGCTGCGAAAGAGCAGAACAACCACCAAGCAGCATTTCGTTAATAGAATCCAAATCGCCAACTCGAGGGATATTAAATCGCTGAAACAGTTGAGCAGGCTTTGGACATTCTCGACAACGCTGAAGAAAAGCACCCTGAAAAAAGATACAAAGCTTCCTTCGAAGCTTTTTCTGCTAAACGATAAATTTCCTTGAAAGTTTAATACCCCAAACTGAAGCGCTCTCAACGCCTATAAATGATGCGGAAATAAGTAATTGAATTTTAATAAAGTTTTAAAAATCTGAATAAAATCCTTTCAATAAGCACTTGGTTGCCTACAACGATAAAACTCGAAAGTAAGCCAAGAAAGCCAAAAAATAAGAGTAGAAGAAAGAAGAGGAGAAAGAGGAGAATCAAGTATAGTAGAAGATAGAGGCAGCTGAGGCAGCTGAGGCTAATTGATAAATTTACATTCAAGATAATTAAACCTCAAATGTCCAGTACAAGTTAATACTTTTATGTGAACATATAAGCTATCAGATATAATCAATAAGCCCGCGCAGCAAAGCGGGATTTACTTAAAGAGGAGAAGTAAGGATGGTCTAGAGCTTATTCAGGAGTTATTCGTTCAGCTGGATCATATGCAAGCATTTTCCGAAGAAGGTCAATACCCTATGAAGATAGTTTGGTGCACAAATTTTTGAGAGTGTTCTCTGTCCATTTGGGGAAGGTCGTCTTAAAATCCTTGAGTTTAGCACCAAGTCTTTTGATTTGGAGAGCCAAGCACTCTAAAAATACGAAAGATTTGATCAATTTATGAATCTCCACAAAAGAGGCACTTCTTATGGACAATTTAATAAAGAATGCATCCGACAGACCACATGTCAACACTCGGCAGATATTTGTACTCCCTCAGCGGATAGTTATAGATTCGAGCCAATCCAAAGTCAGCTAGTTTTATTGTGAGAGAGTCGCGATCAACCAAAATATTTTGAGGTTTGAGGTCGCGATGAACAATGCGATTCTCATGGCAATATTAAAGTGAGAGTAGAAGTTGATAGATGATTGTTTGATCTGCTCCTCGCAAAGGGTTGTTCCCTCCATAAATCGCTTGAGATCGTAGTCCACGTATTAGAAAATCCAAAGCAGCTTACTATCCCGAAACGACCTCCCTTAGACCAATTACATTTGGATGTGAGAGTGTTTTGAGTAGTGAAATTTTCCTCACCAGTCGAGGGTAGTCCTTCATCTTAATGGCCGAGGCGGATCTTCTTAATAGCAACAATAGCGTCAGTCAATTTGTCGCGAGCCTTTCAATGTTAATTATTCAAAATTAAGTTTATTTTCACGGCCTTAGATACTTTGAGAGTTTTATTCTAATCAATATTGATGGGAGTTGTGATTAGACAGTAAAGCGAAACACTAATAGAAAACTTCCCTAAGATCTTGAACTTTAATAATTTACTTAATTTTCATCAAAATTATTGACTGCATTTTTTCAGTGAAAATTTTGCAATGGCATAGCCGATATACTATATTTATGTTTCTGTCTTTGACATCATAATCATGAACTTTGTGGTAATGAGTATTATAATTAGCTATATAGCTGGCTCAAAGCTTTTAAGTGATTCTTGTAAATAAAAAAATCACAATCCTGCGCTCATAGAAGCTATAAAAAATTAAAAAGTAGAAAAAAATAATTATAGCATTCTATAGCATTCTATAGCAGTCATTCTATTTATTTGATTTTTAAATTGAATATAAACTTGTAAATACTTTTATATTTATTCAAGTGATCTTTATCATTAAATAAAACATGTTTATAATCTTTTAATAAAGATTTTATATTGTGAAATGCCTTTATTTGAGACCACCATCCCTGTTGATGAGGCTTTCATTGCTAAAATTGTAAAACAAAATTGGAATTTAACACTGGGAAAACTCCTCAAAGCTTCTCAAAATCATACTTTTGAAGCTTTTTCTGAAAATGAAATTAAAAAATATTCAGTGAGAGTAACTCCTGATCCCTAGCATAAAAATCTTCAAAGATTCACTGATGAACTCACTTTTGTCTCATATTTAGTCAAAGCTGGTTTAAATCATATTTGTCCTCCAGTTCCCCCTATCACAAATACTCAAAAAAATATTTTTCTCTTAGAAGAAGGAAATCTTATTATTGTTGTATTTGAGTGGGCTCAGGGTGTACCTTTATCCCCGATAGAATTCATCAGGTAGATAAAAAACAAAACTTTTATTCATGCATGGGGTCGATTCTTTGGTCAAATGCATAAAATAAGTCGCAAATTCAGTTATTAATTTTCATAAGTTGCAAAAAGGATTCAAAATTGGGACTAAACTAACTGTGGTATCTTAAAAGGAATAAAATTTCATCCTTTAGATCACGCACTTGTATCAAATCCTGAGTATTATGGAGTAGTGCATGGAGACTTAAACCTTACTAACTTTTATTATGTATAGGCAGAAGATCATCTTTCAGTTTATGATACAGATCAAGTTCAGCAAGGATTTTTTGAATGGGATGTTACCCAAGCAATTGTGATGGTAATGATGATCTAAGAAGGAGGAATGCCCTTTAGTGGAACTCCTGTCTAAGGAGTAAATAGAAAATAGTTTTAAGAAGAGTTAATCGCTGGCTACGAGTCAGAAGGAGTGAAAATTGATAAATAAAGGCTTGGCCGTATGATAAATATAAGAAAGCAACTACATATCAGATTCGGGAAAACAGCAGTCTAATAAGGAAATTATCCTTCAGATATGGTACCTCTTATTAAATATTTAATGAGTTTCTATGAAAAATGGAGAATTAAAGAGTAATGATAATTTATGTTGAAATTGTTATTTTTGAAATGATTTAATTATCTTTTATTATTGTATTTCCAATTATTAATTACAGATACTAAAATATAATATCAAAGATCAAAGATCAGCAAAATTCAGGAAAAAAAAACATCGGTTGAACCTTCTCCAGAAATAATGAATAAAAACATGGCCTTCTTGTTAAAATATTAATGATTCTCAATTGATATGAATTCACTTATTCAAATATTATTGAGTTTCCAGAATAATGACTATAAAGTCTGTTTAATTTTGGCTATCAGGATATATTTTGTATTTTAGATTGGCTTAATTTAAGTTTACAATTATATTCATTCATGACTTTTGTTAAGAGTAATAGAAAAAATAAATTGTAGAGGTTTTTTATGATAATTAAATCAAATTAGATTGCATCCTCTTTACCCTTTGCTTGATGGTTATTTTCGAGTCATGGGTTTTGCTTTGATCTTCTTTGATAAAGCCGTTCTAATTGCTTAGTCAAATACTTCCTTTAGGCCTTATTGGGTCAATGCACTGCATTCCATATACTTGCTTCCAAGTTCCTAGATTGCTTTTTGGGCCACTTCCTTTCGAATTGGTACTTATTTCGGATCTTTTTTTAATTCCAGAGCTTCCTCTCTCATGTCCACTTTGTTTCCCACAAAAATAATTGGAGTACCACTCGCAGCAGTCTGTACTTCAGGAAGCCACTAAATGAATTCATCTATACGACTTTTTTTGCGTTTATAAACGTGGAGGGGTCAACAACAGAGAATATAATGAGGAATATATCAGTGTTGGAGTAAGCCAAAGGGCGAAGTTTGCTATATCCTTCCTGCCCAGCTGTGTCCCACAATCCAAAATTAACCATTCTGTTGTCAATCTTGACTGTAGCTGTGTAATTGTCAAAGACAGTGGGCACATATTCAGTGGGAAATCTGTTCTGGGTATAGCTATATGGAATGAAGAATACCTAATAAGGAGGCAAGTCTTGCCGACAGCTCCATCTCCAACAACAACCAGCTTAATTGAAACAGTCTCTTCTGTCATTCTACAATAATTTTATACTATCCGAGATATAAAATTTGACTAAATCAGCAATTAAATCATTAATACTTATGATGTCCTTTGATATAATTTAATTCATCTCCTTTTTATAAGATTTTATTCATTCTTATTTTCTCTCAAACAAACAAAATACTGCATTAAATTTTACTAAGTTATTTATCTGATTTTAAGAATCGGTATCTTCGCTTTTGATGCTGGGTTTGATTTCGAAGTTTATGTTTCACAACCTAAAGAGAGAAAAAATAAATAAACTTGATTTATATTATCTGCGAGCGCAGATATTATTGAAATGAAAATGTTTCACAACCAAACAACAACTCGCAAATTTGGATTTATGAAGATAGTATCTCAATAAGGTAGGTAATTCAACAATTGTACTGCCCAAAGGATAGAATTTGCAAAATTAAAAATAATGTTTATTATTAATTCCTATTGACGAAATACCGATACATAATGACAAATAACTTATCAATCGATCATTGCTAGTTAATCAGATATTTGATGATATCCTCAGCAATTTATGGGTCTAGCTAGTAAGTTGATAGGCTATCGCTATAGGTCATTTTACTATTTTGCTTAAGACTCGAAATATTAGGATTCAGCATCACTCTGCCAGTTGTACTTGGCCCACTTCCTTCATGCTTTGGAGACGATTGTTATTGAAATTGCAGATTTTTGCCAATGGAAGAGGAAACTGGAGCAATTATAGGGATAGGATTGTGCATAGGTGTCGTATAAACAGGGATAAAATTGGAAGCTTTTCCCTGATAATTGAAATTAACCTTCATTTGCGATTTGTTGAAGCTACCCACTTTGTTTGGCTGACCCAATTCCTGTATGATTGAAGGTGCTTTTGGAATATGAAGGAAATGCTCAGTATTGGCTATTTTTTAAACTGGAGATCTGACTCCGCTTCCAAAATTAAATTCGTCCTCTAAAGGTACTCTATCAAAAATTTTGACCCATCCTCCTTCTTGATCTCCAATATCTTCTTATGACTAGACATGTAGTTATCGTTGACTTTTTACATAGGTTGGACTGATTTAATTGTCGTATTTTGGATAAATTTTGTTCGAGTTATAAGGACCAACCACTGATTCGAATCTTGGTTTTTGCTGATTGAACACTTCTTAGTTATCGTGGGCAGGTTCATCAAATATGCCGATTACTGACTCAAAAAATCGAGGAATTTCAGTTTTTTGCTGCTTTGCATAATTTCTAAGTTTTTGTTTTGCGAGGCGAAAGGTCAACTCCCAAGCCTTGCATCCATGCCGTATATATTAAAAGACATTAGTTTCCATCTGATCTTCATCGATTGTATTGGCCTCAATTACGCTCATAATTTCATTGACCATTTGTTCTTCCAGTGCTTCAGTTTTTTATCGATTTATGGTATCATCTAAAAAGGTAGTGCTTGAAGGATAGCATTTGGAAAGATCAGAGTTTAGCCACACTTTTACCCTTCCTTATTTATCCATACAGATTAAATCCTACGAAATACGAAAATATCCAACGATTTGATACAATTGTTCGAATCCTTGCAGTGAACTGAGGAGTAGGTAGAGATATTCAGGGTATGGTATATCCTGAATATCGCTGAGACGAACTGGAATATGTTCAATATACACTTTTGCGCTGTATTATTCTTTGCAGCATTCATTGTTCTGATCTTGACTGAAGAACTTGGTATTCACAATACTATCCTCCCTCTCCCTCCATTCAAAAAATTAGAGGAATTATTAGAGCTCTGTTCGACCGTGAATGGAAAGCAGGTACTCTTCAACATCCTAGTTTGTAAGATTATTTCTAAAAAGACGGCATATGCCATGATCTGGTTTGGTTTTTGCTCTAGGATTGGGCATTTAATGCCAATTTTCCTTTGGAAAAGAGGGAAGTTTCTGAAATTTGGATTATTTATTGCCCATATAAATATAAATAAACCAGCCCTTAATATCATTTTATTTTCTTCACAATATGAACACCGCAAAGATTCATCAATTTATTATATGAATAATCTATGATTTAATTTAGTCCAATGTAAGGTAGGATTATCATTTTATCTGATTAATAATCTCGTAGAGACTTTCGTAGTCAATTGTCAAATTATTCAGGTCGATACCCATCGAATTGAGTTTAATGGTCAAATACTCCTCAGATTTGGCGGATCCACTCATTTACTTTAGTTCCCGAATTAATCTCTTTGAATCGGTTTCGATCACTTTTACCTCAATGGACTTGAATCCTCTGATATTGCATCCGAACTTGTACCCGAACTTAATCATCTCTTTGCCCTCTCTATAGCACAAAAAGAATGATTTTTACAGCATTTTTTCATCTTGGCAAACATAAGGACCCAATTCAATCAGTTCTTACTCTCCAGTTTTTAGGGATGGAATCATATGTTCCTCCTTTGTATCGCAATCAACTGCAAAAACATTCGAGGGCCAATTTTCCCCCGTATTTTTCAGAGTAAATTTGCATAAAAATGGCTTTTCGATCTCAATTTTGGATATTTTCTCATAATCTTAGACCCTCACTTCGTAAATTTTATTAACTCTGAGGGGAACTGTTTTCTTTGGCCATTTTTTAAATTCTCCGTTTTCTAACTGTTGGAGATTAAGTTGAAGCTGCATTAACTTTTTGAATTGCTTAATGACTTTGTGAGTGTTGTCGTAATCTCCCTTTCCCCTACAGATTTAGCAAAGAGTCATTGAATTTTCATTGTCATAGACTCCTTTTCCCTCACAATTGTAGCAAACATAAAATTATTTAGGCATATCGTAGAGAGGTTAAAGAGGTTAAAGAAGCTAAAGAGGAATTTCCATCTTGTTTTCAATCATTTCTGGTTTCTCACAAGGAACTCTCTACTTCTAATCTGATGAAAAAGATATCATTGAGTCATCTATATTTGAATTTTTCCTGAAGGAAGCAGGCTGAGCCATTAATTTGATCGAGGTCTTCCCTTTCTTCTTCAATTTTTCTATAAGTTATTCAAGATCTTAAACTATATCTTCCTCAAATAGATATGTGAATCTTTCCAACCTGTTAGGAAACCTTTGGAGCATTTAGTTATCAACTTGATCAAGTGTTTTTAAGCCAGAGGACAGCTTGAAGAGCTTATCACCTAACTGAACCTTCACTGTTAAAGTCATTTATAATGAATTAATACCAATCGTTTCGAAAGGAACTATTTCAAACTCATTTTTACTTTAAATACGATATATTCTGATCATCCTATATATTTTTTTAAAATTATTCGTGTAAAATTTATCTTTGGAATCTTTTTAGGAAATATTAATTTTAAAAAGAGTAGACGACCTAAGATCAGAGCCTAGTAAAATTTACTATTAAAGTTATAAAGTAAATATAAATTAAAAGTGTATATCCATGATCATACTTAGTTCTCCCAAACCAATATATTCTATTTATTTGAGTGTTTTGGTGTTTTCTTAATTTTTGATACCTTTTGTTTTAACATCTCCTGTCTTTCTTCCTTTGAAAACTATAAGATATTTAGCAGAGGAAGGAGAGCTTTTTGTAGAGCGGGATTGCTGCTTAGATCACCTAATTTTAGTTATTTTACAAATGCGGTAAAACAGTATCGAATTTGGGTTAAATTACTTTTAAATTGAGAATTATTGCTAGTTGAGCCGTTAACTAAAAGAGGTGATAATTCAAAAGATTCATTTCCTTATGTCTTATTAAAATGTTTCAGCATGGGAGACAACTCCCTTTGTAAAGGATTTGTAACCTGCTTTGTGAATGAGAGATGTGATTCAGCTAAGGTTGACATTGATGAAGTTACATCACACAACTGCATGGAATTTATCTCCTTTTCATATTTAATACTTTCTTTTATCTCCTATGTTCCAGTTGAAGAGTTCTTTTTTTTCATTTAAGTGCCTATTATAGCCTACATTTGCTTAATCTTCCGTTGAAGAAGATCAACAAGTTTGATATATTTCTGATGAACCCGTTCTGTTGTTAAACAATGTTCGCACTTCTTACTGGCTTAAAATATTGATGCCTAAGTGACAATGTATTTGTAATTCATTCCAAAAGTCAATTTTTAATTATATAAGAAGAAGTCATTTAGAACTGTTAAAATATGGAAATAACATCAGAAGTATGGTATAATTTTTAAAGGAACTTCAATGAATCATCAGCATCCTTTACATTAATGGGTAATTTCACAATTGGGACTATTTATAGTGTTTTTTGTTCCAAATATCCAATAAATAATCTAAAGTTAATATCATTTGATTCTGCAAATATGCATTAGTAATATATTTTATAATAACATTA
>Ga0302186_10000926_pt1 | contig 25360 bp, 13 predicted proteins | sample II_Bog_E1_2_FD_198782 | JGI IMG/M metagenome (GOLD analysis project Ga0302186, IMG submission 198782) | Peat permafrost microbial communities from Stordalen Mire near Abisko, Sweden - II_Bog_E1_1 | ecosystem: Environmental > Terrestrial > Soil > Wetlands > Peat | place: Sweden: Abisko...
ATATTTATTATATATATATTTATTATATATATATTTATTATATATATATTTATTATATATATATTTATTATATATATATTTATTATATATATATTTATTATATATATATTTTGAATTCGAAGGGAGAAGTGGCCGAGCGGTCGATGGCGGCAGACTGTAAATCTGTTAGTTTATACTCACGTTGGTTCGAATCCAACCTTTTTCATTTTTAAATTTAATATAGTTTTTAATAAAAAATTCACTGAAATCAAATTTTTTTATTATAAAAAAAAGATACTTGAAAACATTTTTTTTAAGAAAATATTTAAATCGAAAATACTTAACAAGATACGCACTTAAAAAAAAATTTGACGTTAAAGAAGAATTTTATATGAAAAATTTAATTTTGCACTCTTTACCAAAAAATCCCTTTAAAAAAATAAATATAGAATTTCAATTATATTTACACTATAACGCGTATCAAGGTAAAATCGATATTCTAAAAAAAAAATTTATAAACTATAAATACCATAAACTAATAAATTTTATAAGAATAAAAAATAATTCAAATTTAAAAAAAAGAAAAAATATCGTATGCGCGTATACCGATGAGCAAAAATTTCTTATTTTCGATTTTTTATACATTTATAATTTTTTTTTCTTCAATACGTATGTAGATTTGTTTTATAATTTTAAAAAATTAAAAGTAAAAAAAAAAAAACTATTATATTATTTAACGTTTTCTTTTACTAATAACAAAATTTTTATAAATTTAGCAAATTTTAATAAAAAAAATTATTTTTTTTTGTCCAACGGTCTGTTTATAAAATTTTTTGAAAAAAAAAAATCTTTTAAAAAAAATAAAATACTAAAAATATTAATCGCTAAACATTTGAGAAAAGTTTTCATAATGTCACGGGTTACTAATATTATTTTAATAGCTAAAAGCGCTCCAATTTTTTTACTGGAAATGCTTACTTTCATTAATACAGCTATTCCGCACAAATTTCAAGATCCGGTAACCGGAGAAGTTATAGAAGAAAAAAAAAACATTACCCCTATAATTAAATTCTCATATTTTATTTTTAAAGAAAATATAAGCTTTTCTAAAAATAAAGAAAAAAAGAAAGGAAGAATAAAAAGAAAGATTTTGAGAAAAGTAGTTTCATCGAATAAAATAACAGATTAGTTTAGTGCGAATAAACTAGCGTAAATAAGGCTAAAACGTTAACAATTAATTAATTTTTTTTGGATTATACTAAATTTAAAAACCATGAGTTTGACTGTGGCTCGGAGTGAACGCGAGCATAACGTCTTGACACATGCGAGTTGAACAAAAATTAAAAATCAATTTTGGTGGCGAAACGGTGAGTAAGGCACGGAAAGTACTCAAATAATTTGTTTTGAAGACAAATAATTTATATTTTTTAATCAAATATAACATTTTTTTATGACGATTAAAGAATATAATAAAAGCTTATTTGATAATTCCGGGTTAAGCTAGGTTTTACCGCAAGTAAACCAAATAGCTTTAGTTGTTTTGAAAGATTGGACAGTCACATGGGGGCTGAAAAACACCCCACCGTCGGCAGCAGTGGAGAATATTGGTCAATGAACGAAAGTTTGAACCAGCGTTTTGCGGAGATGAAAGATTCAAAGAATCAGGAAGACTATGACAGTTGTAAAGTTTGTGCGCGGATTAAAACAATGATTTTATATCTGAAGAGAACCCCGGGCCAACAACGTGCCAGCAGCTGCGGTAAGACGTTGACGGGGGAGCGTTACTGGCCGTTACTAGGCGTAAAGCGTGGCTAGACAGTTTAAGAATTTATAAAAAAAATCAAAGAATAGGCGAAGATTTATAATAAAACCTTAATACTTGAGATTAAGAGAGACCGGCGATAAGTACAATTTAGAGATAAAATTCTGAAAGATTGTAAGGATCTTCGAAAGCCGCGGCAGCCTTTCATTTTAATCTAACGTCGAACCACTAAAGCACGAGTATCAATCAGGATTGGAGACCCTAGTAGTTCGTGCCCTGAATTTATGGACATTTTATATAGACAAAGTCTATGTATAAGCTAACGCGTAAATGTCTCGCCTGGGGAGTAAAGCTGCAAAGGTAAAACTTAAAAAGATTGGCGGGAGTTTGTATAAATGGTGGAGCGTGTGGTTTAATTCGACAATCCACGTTTAATCTTACCAATGTATTTAAAATTATAATCGATAAATTTTATTTGATGAATCGAAATAGTTTTAAATGGTACTGCATGGCTGTCGTCAGTTTGTGTTGTAAAATACAATATTTAGTTATTTAACAAACGCAACCCTTTTTACAAATATTATTTAAATTATTTATTAAAGAAACTTTGCCTAATAAAAATTTATTTTATTTGTAATTTACTGCAGTGCAGATAAACATGGTTGTACGCTTCCTCGTTTTGTCTAATAAGCAATCAATGAGGGGGTAATAGTGAAGGTTAGTAGAATAATTTAGCTATTATTCGAATACGATACGGGGCTTGCCTTGTACCGATATTTAAGCGCGTCGGTTCGAGTGATCATCCGTACGATAAAACTTTTCTGTCCTGAGGAAGTTAGGGAGAAGTCAAGTCATTATGGTCTAAATATGTTGGGCTACACATGCGCTACAAGGTTAAAAACAATTGGGGGCGACGGTGAAAACTGAAGCAAATCTGTAAAAATTGACCTAGTTCGAATTGTAAACTGAAACTCGTTTACATGAAGATGGAATCATTAGTAATCGTAAATTAGCATGTTACGGTGAATGATATATCAAACTTTGCACACACCGCCCATCACGCTCGAAGAGTTACACTGTTTGGAAATCTTATAAGTAACGTTAGTTTATCCGATTCAAATTGGGTAATAGTTAAATGCACGCGTGCGTACATTTAAACCGATAGCATCTTGTGGATTAAGGCTGGTGCGGCAATTTGAGTGAAGTTGAAACAAGGTAATGGTAGGGGAACCTGTTGTTGGATTACTAATAAATTAAAAAAAAAATTAATTCTAAATTACGAAATATGGGTTTTTAGGTTTAATTTTTTTTAAAGCTTTAGCCTAATTCGAGATTTTTTTTATTTAATTTTAAGAATATTAAGATTCGTTGCACTAAGGGGATGCCTATATGTTGTATAAAAAACGAAATGAAATTTCGATATTTGTTATGAATAATGAAGTTATAGGGATTAACAAAATAAATAATTTTTTTTAGCGAAGGGAAACATCTTAGTAACTAAATAAAAAATCAACTGAAAACGGAAAGTAGCGGTGAGCGAAATTCAAAAAAACTAAAAACAATGCATTAGCGCTAAGTAATATTTTTGAATAAATAACCAAAGCGGTTAAAGTCCGGTAACTTAGCGATTTTTTGAAGGATATAGTTTAATGGTAGAACAGTGGTCTTCAAAATCACACGCGTGGGTTCGAATCCTGCTTTCCTTGTAATTGTTAAAAAATATTTCTTTTCGTAGAAATAAATACAAAAAATTAAAATACATAAACGATAAAAAAAAAAATATCAATTTAACTTTAAATTTGTTTAAGGGAGGGTTTAGGGGCGGGCGGCCTCGCGCGGGCTCTCTTTACGATAATTCTGAAAATTTTGAAAATTCGGCGCTATTGCTTTATAAAAAAAAAATTAATCAAAATGCTATGTTTTTGAATTTAAAAAAATTTAAGCAAAAGGTATTTTTTTTTTTTTTAATAAAATATTTTTTTTTTCAGTTTAAGAGTGTTTTTTTTAAAAACATCAAAATATTTAGTTGTTTAGATTATTTTTTTTTCTCTAAAATCGTTAATCATGGCTCGCGTTTTTTTTATGAAAAATTTTTCATTTTTTACGAATTAAATGGTAAAATTAATTACTATCATAACTTAACTGCTGAGAATAGATTTTATAAGAATTTAAATTTTTTAAATTTAATATTTTATTTTTTTTATAATAATTTAAACGTATTATCTGCGTCCAATTCCTATTTATTTAGTTTTAAAAAAGATTATTCTCTAAACAATATAAAAAATTTATCTATTTTGTCGAATAAAAAACAACCCAACCGAGATGGTTTCGAAAATAACTTTTTGTTTAATTGTACAACTGATAGAAAAAATAGATTTAACCCGTCTACGGTAAAAACGATAAAAAAAAATTTAAACCAACCCAAAGTTTTGTTTTTTAATATTGATTTTAAAAATAAAAAAAGGGAACATCTTTTTAGAAAAATGAAAAATATATTTTGATTAAAATTATTTTTATTGAAAAAAAATAATTTTTCATTTTATTTTTTTAACGGAAACGGCTTTAATCGAGGCATATTTAAAAATTTTACAAAAAAAATGCCATATTTCGTAAATTCAAAAATAATTTTTTATGATTTAAATACTATAAAAAATTTACTTACAAAACACGAAACGAATCTATTTAATATCCAATCTTACGATTATTTCGGCGAACAATTAATTAAGTTAACGAAAAACTCATCAAATTACGATAAATTTGATATTATTAATATAAAAAATAGAAAAAAATTTAAAAATTTTTTTTTTGTAAATAAAATCAAAAATGTTTTTTTTATAAATAATTTTTTGATAAATGACGAATTTTTTGAATCTAATTATTTTTTCTACAATAAAAAATTTTCACCAACTCTCGGTGTTACGAGCAGAGATCGGCTCTCGTTGAATAGCCTATGGGTTGATGTTTTTAAAAAAACCCAATTTGATGCCATTTTAAGCTTTAAACCCGAAAATGCGTTTTACTTTAAATCGAAATTCGATAAAGTTGAAATTAATTCAATAAAGCGAATTACTAATAATTTTAATCGTAAAGCTAATCACGCCGCATTCAGCGTTTTTTCTTTTTATAATCTTTTTCATGCAATACCTACTAACGAAATTTTTTTTTTTTTGCAATCTAAGCCCTTTTTATTTAAATATTTAATCAATAGCATTAATTTTAAATTTGAAAATAATGTTTCATTTTTTTTTAAAATTTTTAGCGATAATTTAATATACTATTTAAATAAATATTTTTTTTATTCAAAAAAAAATATTTATTTTTCAAACGTAGTGCCCTCCCCTGTTTTTATTTATGATTTTAAAAAATATGTAATTAGGTCTTTTAATTTCCAAAAATTTCAGTATTCAACCATACCTTGACACCACTGCGCCCTAATAAATTTTTTAGAGTATTGTTCAGGAAAAAAAATTTATATAAATTTTTTTAACTTTTTATCGAATACTTTAGATTATACTGAACAGCTACGTTGCGATCTGTGGGCGCAACGTTTAAAAAGTTTTAAAAGAGCTTTAGGCCCTAAATTATTTTTAACCGAATCGTTGCAAATAATTTATATTTCATTAAAGCTAAAAGATCCTTATTTTTTGTCTGATTGATTGTTAAATTTTTTTTACAAAATAAGTTTTTGAAAATATAAATTAGTTTTTAGGTACTTACAGTACATTTTGCGATATTTTTTTTGACCAGTTTTTAGCGAAATTAAACTAAAAGGTTTAAAATTTCAGTTAAAGGGTAAAGTTAGCGTGGCGGGTAACGCTCGTACTCGTACGATAGTCAATAAAATCGGTTATTTAAGTCATTCGACTTTTGATAATAAAGTTTTATATAACTTAAATTTAATACGAACGTTTACCGGAGTTATTGGCTTTAAAACCTGATTAACCTTTTAATTTTAATTTTTTTAAAATTGATTTTACCGACCGAATACTCTTGATTAGAATCGTATTTAAGTAACGATAGCTTGTGATTAGAAGACTCAATAAATTGAGAAGAAGCTTTTGATTTGACCTTGACAGATTTCACTATTTATAATTTTTTAACAACACCCTTTTTTTTTTCGAGTCACTTTTTTACCGATTCTTTCGTCAAACTCTCTTTTATCGATGTTATGTTTTTGTTAAGTTCAAACAAAACTAATTTTTCTCGAGAATTGTACGATCTATTTATTTGAGATTTAACATCCTCGATTTATAATAAATTCCTACCTCTTCAATTTCTTTTTTATACAGATTATCAAGATTTTATTACTGTCCTTTTGTACTATTCCCCCGAACTATTGATAGCGCTAAACGATTATATTAATATTTATTGAATAAACAGCGTATTTAATTACACTCCTGCAACAGTTTTTGATTTATTTAATGATTCCTTAAATACCGCTATTTCCGAATTTTTAGAATATATAGTGGCTCTCTTTTCTTTTGTTTGAGCTATAGCTATTTTTATAAACATATTCCATTTACTAAAATGAAACAATCCTCTAGAAATATACATTCTTAAATTAATTAATTACTTGTATTCTATTTCAAGAGAATCCAGAGTGCAGTTTGAAGCTATGATCCAAACATTTTTTTTTTTTTTTTTTTACTGAACTATGATGATCGCCACCTTTGACGATGATCAAGAGGAGTTAATCGAAATGTTCGATACTGGTTTTTTTTTTTTTTTTTGTTTATTAATCTTTTTTTTATTATTCAGATACTCGCAGCACTATTTCGCCTTTTTAGAAGCCTCGGTTTCTGAGGGTCGTTCCGCTAATTATGTAACAAAACAATTTGTTAGAGATTTTATAAATACTTTTGCTCTATTTTTACGATTTTTTATACTACTTTTCCGTTTAAATGTTTACGATACTCTAGACGATTTTTACGATTCTTATTACATATATGTAGGAGATTTTGATGATGATGAGTATTTTAACGAAATGTTTTTTTCGATGTATCCTTTATTTTTTTTTGATTCGGATAATAACGACGACCGAGCTTTTTCGCTAGAAGACGAAAACGAGTTTATGCTGGATCTATTCTATATTTATTTTTTATGTTGAGCTAAGTTTTTCACATTTATTTTTTTTATTTTAGAGGAAATTTTGCGATTATCCCTGGCGTTCTATATTTGTTATTTAATAACTTTTGAAGTTCACTCCGTTAATTGTTCGTATTCCGAAGATACTTATATTCAAGAATCTAGGCAAAACCCGTATTTTACTGAATTATTTATAAATAAACCTTATTTTAAATTCTAATTTTTACCTGAATTTTGAACATTTATGCAAAATATTTGTAAATAACTATGACAAAATAAAAAATAAAAAAGAAGCTTGAACTTCTGTAAAGATTGAATTCGCTAATTTACGTCTAAAAAAGGAAAAACTAAAATTAGGAAAAGTGGTCATAGAGATTAGAGAGTTTTATCTAGGCGAAATATTTGTTTTTGACACATTGGAGATGATCTTTAGCAGACAAGACAATACCGAAGAAAACGAACTTAAAATAGAAAATAGATTAAAAGCCTTAGACTGAAAGTGAGATTTCGATAATGTAGTGGCTTTTTTAATCGTAATAACTTGTCTTTGTATATATACTTATTCAGAAGTTTACGATTGGTTTCGCGACGCTTATCCGGAAATAGTTTGTCGTGACGAAAGGTACGATACGTTACTTCGGTTTAATTTTTATATGATCGGTACTTCTTCTGAAATCGTAAAATTTAAAATAATAGAAATTTCTAGTTATTGAGTTTTTGAAACTATATGCGATTTCGCGATTAAATTTAATATAATTTAGTCTTATTTTTGGTTATAACAACTTTTTGTAATAACTAAATGATGGTAGAAAGCTTAAATTTATTAATTTTTTTTTTTTTATTAATTCTTTTTAGCGTAATCGTTAATACAAACACCTCTTTGCACCTACTTTTTACAGCAGAACTTTTGTGAATATCTTTATACGCAATTTCTCTATTTATTGGGCTTATTTATGATAACCTAAACGTTCTCTCTTTAACTTTTTTTTTTTTAGTTTTCTCTGCGATAGAGTTCGGGATAGGTCTTATTTTACTACTTTTTCAAAATATTATTAATCGGTCTATTAATTTGCACGATATAGACTATAATTTTTTAAAATTTTCGAATAGATTCAAAAATAAAATTTATTTAAATAAAATAAATTGAAAACTTTAATGAGACGCAGGATGCATAATATGCATAGAATTTTTTTTAATAAAATAAATTACTATATAATTTTACCCTCATTTAGAAATTTAGTTAATACGGCTAAAAACGTTAATTATTCGCAAACAGTAACTTCTGTTTTTAATATTTTGAGGTTTATTCAATCTGTTTTGCTTTTCTCCCTTTGATCTAAAACTAGAACGACGTATTACATAAGCAACTGAATATACACTACCAACCATAAACGAATAGCGGTTAATTATTTTTGATTCGTCATATTGGCCGGTATAGTAGGAATGGTCTTAGCCACAATAATTAGATTAGAGTTTGCGTACCCTGGAGTAGGGGTATTCGCCGGAGATAGTATACAATATTTAACTTTAGCCTCCGCGCACGGAGTTATTATGGTTTTCTTCATGATAATGCCTCTGCTTTTTGGTGCTTTTGCGAATTTTTTATTACCAACGCAGTTGGGTGTGCACGATGTAGCTTTTCCGCGCCTGAATAGCGCAGCCTTTTGATTCCTACCCGGGGGTCTCCTTATGCTTTGTCAGTTAGTTTGCGTCGATAGACGGTATCAACGCATGAATTGCTTTAACATCAGAGAAATACAATCAATATTAAAAAGAAAATTTTTCGTAGATTTATTAAATGCTCACGAACATAGAGATTTATTAAATAAAACTGCTATTGGGCTAAGGTTCAAAACTAATTCAATTAGTTCTGTAAATAGTAACATGTTTGTATTTTATAATTACGGAATAGATTTTAATTCAAAAATTAAAACAAATAATTATAGCGTAAATTTTGAAAACGATGAAAACGCTTTTTTTTTGAAAGAAGACTCCTTTTTTTTTTTTCTAATAAAAAGGGTTGATTTTCTTTTTAACTCAATAAATAATAATTTGTTAGTATCGGCGATTTCCGCGTTTAATAATTATTTTAGTAGCGGATTTGAGCAATCTTTAGGGTTTGGTAGTTTTTTTAAAAAATTATCTCAAAGCTCGGTGTCGGCCCAATTCTCGTTTTCTTATATATACAACCTCTATCTTAATTTTTTAGACGATACGGAAAATAATCTAAAGAATTCTTTAGATTATGTTTTTTACGTTTGCTGTTACTTTAGATCTACATTTTTATTATTTTTTGATGCATTAGTTTTAAAATTTTTTGAAGTTTATAGTTTATATAATTATATATATTATAAAATATGATCCTTTTTCTTCTTCCTCATGCCCGAGTTTTTTTTTCTTAAATTTTATGTTACTATTGAGGTGTTAAATTTCTTTTATACTGGTAAATTTGATTACGTTTTTTTAAAAGAAAAATTTTACCATATTCGCGAAATTACGTCGGATATTAGAACAAAAATAAATTTTAATTTTTTTAAAACTAATATAAAAACTGTTTTTGAAGGTATTTTCTTATTTTTTAGTAAAATTTTAAAATCAATTTTTGATTTATTTTATTTAATTAAAGATTCATCTTTTCAAATTCTCGAGTCGCTTTATTTCGATTGCCGAATGCTCGGCTATTCGGTAACGAGCGGCAGCGGCGCTTTAAATTCGACGAATGTTTACCCCCTCATTCGAGCCTTTAATGCGCTCAGATTTGATCTATTTTCCGATAAAAATAGCTTTTCTGCGAATTTTTTTTTTTTATACGAAAAATTTAACGGCTATAGTGTAAACAACTCCAATTCCTCATTTAATGATAAAACTTTAGAAGCTTATAATAAATATTTTAAAAACGATAGTTTTTATAAAAATATAGCTAATTACAACTCAAGTTTTGTTTACTTTTATATTTTTTTTTATGAACTTTTTTTTTTTATGAACTTTTTGTATAACCTACTTATCAATATCTTTAATCGTCCTAAATTTCAAGTAATTTTAAACGACGGATACGATTGTTTTATTAATTGGTACCTACCTACTATTTTAAATGATAATTTTTTTTCAAAAGTTTTATATAACATAGATTTTAGGGGTAATTTTTATCAATCTAGGTCTATAAGGCACAAGAGCGGCGAATACACACACGATTCGAATCTACTCGTTGAATCTTTATTTTCACCAATTGTCCGCCTTCTTTTTGATTTTTCTAATTATTCGTTAAACGGGCTTTCCTTTATTTTTACCCCGATAGCCCCGCTCGCCTCTGCAGTAGCTCGATCCCTTTTTAGCGCGCAAACTTATTATATTTTCGAAAATACCTATAATACGTTTTTTATAAAAAAAGATTTTGTAAAAATTAATACAAATTATGGTTTTAATTTTAAAAATAATAATAATTTATTTAATACATTTTCATCTAATTTTTTCAATACAAGTAACCGCTTTGATGGCTTTAAATATAATAATGAGGAGGTTTCGGATAATTCTAGATACTTACGCTTCTATAACCCTGTTTTTAAATATGATTACAAATCGGGCGATTATTTCCCTAAATTGAATAAAGAAGTTTATACTTACCTATTCTCTACAATTTTAGATTTAACTAGCGGATTGAGATCCGCACCTTGGTTTTTTTCTAATAATCATTTCGAGGTCTTTAGCGCTAATTTTTTAAATTATTATAGTAATATAACAAAAAAAATGAATTTTGAAAATTTTTCGATTCATAGCTGAAATACTAATAAGTTTAGTAATTCTGATAGTTTTTATAATTTTTTTTACCTCATGGCCAACGAGTCCGATTACGTTAATAAAAAATGAATAACAGCTAATGTTTTAAATCAAAAATTTAATAAGTTCTTTAATACAAGTTCGATGCAGCAACGAATTTATTCGAATTGACGACAATTAAAATTTACTAGAGAAGCTTGACGTTGCAAGCTATTGGCCGCACGCCACCAAAAAACTTTATTCAGGCGTTATCTACACGAAGACGGGGTGTTCTGATCTATTGAAAGAAACGCTAAAGACCTTATCCCGGGATGAGCCATGATTACCCCATTCTCGTCTAGAATTAGATTCACGGCTGTAGGTAAAACAGATATAGGGTTAATAGGCGTACTTTTGGTACTAAACTCATCGATTATAAGTTCTGCAAATTTTTTAGTAACATATCGGTACCTATCTACATTGAATAATAGAAAAATGCGAGATGCGAGAGCTTTTTTTACGGAATCTATTATGGTTTCATCGTGAATGATGATACTGGCGAACCCCATGTTAGTTATAGGTATAATTATGCTGTTATCCGATCGTCACTGACAAACTTCTTTTTTCGATTACTCGGGCGGCGGCGACACTGTCTTGTTTCAACATATGTTTTGATTTTTCGGTCACCCGGAAGTTTATATTATTATTATCCCCACTTTCGGGTTTACTAATACAATGCTGTCTTATTGTCTAAGAAAAAGAGTATCTGCCCGAGCTAGTCTCCTATACTCTATGTATACTATCGCATTTTTAGGTTTTTTTGTATGAGGCCACCATATGTATATGGTCGGATTATCCCACACAACTAGAATGCTTTTTAGTACTTTAACCGTTATGATTTCAGTTCCGGCAGCCACAAAAATAATGCACTGATGCGTTACTACGGTGAACAGCTCGTTTGCTATGGAATTACCACTTTTATTCACTTTTACTTTTATTTTTTTTTTTATCTCGGGAGGTATTAGCGGTATGTGCGTAGCTCATACCGGGATGGACGTACTGTTTCATGATACTTTTTACGTAATAGGTCACTTTCACGTAATGCTCGCCGGTGGTGCGATGTTTGCTTGTTTCGGGGCTTTTTATTTTTATTTTCCCGCAATTTTTGGGGTAAAATTTAGTCGAATATATGCGTATCTTCATTATACTTACTATTTAATAGGTCAATTAATGACCGTAATTCCGATGTTTTGATTGGGGTACGCCGGTATGCCTCGAAGAGTTTTGGATTACCCGGCCTCTTTCGGGGGTTGACACAGCGTAATATCGGCTGGTCACATGCTGAACGTGGCGGGTTTAATGGCTTTTTTTATTATGATATTCGATAGTTTAAGGCAAGCTAGGGCGGCTACTAGAAACACTTTTGGTATCAATAGGTACAATACTCGTTTAAATTTTTATATATACGAAATCGCAAAGTTAACCTATATTCAGCAAAAAGCTCTTTTTCTTTATAAATTTACCAAAATTTCTGCGATAAAATTAAACAATCATAATTTTGTAAACTATGAACCGTACGAAACCACTCTCCTTTCTTATGTTTTTTTAAAAAAATAATGGTGTATAGAATTGCTTAATGAAGTTTTCGTTTTACAACTTTTGAGTGTTATTACTTTAATTTTTTTTATTAATACTATTAACGTGCTAACCTTATGATATTTAGCCGGAATTTACCTTATTTCCTTAGGTATGCTTTTGCTACTGGACGACGGTGACATATTTATAGGGTTTTTGTGGGTAATTGACTTAGGCGTAGGGTTAATTTTTTTTATTTTTATTTTACATTTTTCTAATTTTTTACATCAAAAAAGTTTTTTAGATATACCTAGTAGATTTATTTTTCTTTTTTTTTTTTTATTAATTTTTTTTTTCCTCTTTTTTTTTTTTTTATCGAACCCGGACTCTATTAATTTTAATTACCAATTAAAAAAAACTTGATTTTTTTTCATAACATGATATAATTATTATTTTTTTTTTAACTCTTATACTATAACAGATTTAAATTTATTAAGGGAGATTTATTTTTATAACAATTCTTTCGGTTTTTTTTTAATAAACTTTATGCTTTTTTATGGAATTTTTAGTGCAATAAATCTTTGTTTTTTAATAAAACGTGTTTTTAGTTTTTTAAATTTTTCTCAACTAAATAACACAAATTTACTAAATGAGGTAAATTCTTTTTTTTTTATACGAAATCAAAATTTTTTAAAACAACAAAATGCTTCTGCGGGAACTAGGGTTTGAATTAAAAAAAAAATTACTAAATATTAATGATTTTTAAGAAAACGTGATTAAACGTTTCTGACGCTACAAACGTTTGTTGATTACAAACATTTCATTTATATAAAGGATTTAATAGAAGAGTGACTACGACCGGGTTTTTTATAAAAGGCTCGGCTAGAGTTGTAGAACCTCCTCGAATTGAATATAAAGGGTTTAAAGTTAAATTTAATAAAAAAGGAGATATATGCCGAGGACTTATAATAAGAACAAAGTACAACACTAATAAATTAGACGGTTCGCCTATATACTTTAAAAATAATAATATAGTTCTTTTAAAAAAAAAACAAGATATCAAGTCAAAATACCTGTATGGGCCCGTTTCTTACAAAATAAGACGAAAGAAATTTTTAAGTTTATTTTCTTTTGTAATTTAATTTTTTAAAAAGTGATGTCTTCCCATATTATTAATTTTATTGATCAAGCTGACGATATTTTCTTATTTAATAATTTAGAAAATGTAAAATCTGTGTATCATTACTCTGTCCCAAATACTCGATTATCTTACCCCGAACCTTTTATAGCCTCCGCTTCTTTTATGCATTCTGATTTATGATTCGTTCACATTTTAATTTATCAGTACTGACTTTGATTCGTTTTTGTCTTTATAATAGTTTTTTTCTTTTTAACTTTTATTTGCACAATACGGTGATGCAACATGCGCGTTCGACCTAGAAGAGAAACTAGAGGCGTTAGTCGATCGAAGTGCGGAGATTTAATAACGGCGTGCGTTCCGGTTTCTTGAGCTACTTCGATAATCGTTAATGAATCCACGGATGCGATCGATTACTACGACGGATTCGGTACAACGGAATTAGTTGTAGGAATTAGGGCGTATCAATGGGGGTGAGAGTACTACTATCCTAAAGATATCGATCTTAATTATAACATTAAACCCAATTATTCTATTTTTATAGGTAATTCGCTAAAATATAATAAAACGACGGATTTAAACCTAAGAACCAATAATCTTTGAAAATTTTATCAAAACAAAACTTATGATCAAATCGTCACTCCCGCCTATTTATTAACTATACCTTTTGATAATTATAAATTATTATATTTTATGAACTTTAACGACATAGGCGCTAATTCGATACACGAGTCCAATGCCTTTAAAAAAATAAAAATGTTCTCTAAAACATATACAACAAATCTTATTTTTAATTTAAATAATTTTTCGGCAAAATACAAAAATTTAACAAATCTTTATATAAATGATAATTTATACACGGATTCGTATCTTTATGGTATAAAACGTCAACATAGTTTTTTATCTTCTTCTGCTGTATTTAATAATCAATTAACTTTTATGAATTTAAAAAGCCTAAATAGGCTAATTACTTTTAATTTTAATAACGATAGCGAAGTAAAAAACAAGTTTAACGCCTTTAATTCTTCAATTTTTTTTAAAAAACACCCAAATTCTGGTTTAAGCGTTAATACTTTAAAATTAATAAATTTTTTCGATAAAATATCTTTAAAAAATGAAAATAATAATTTTAGAGCGCTACTCGCTTATTCTAATTTATTAAATTTAATAAACGATGACACGGATAAAAAAAAAATTAACTATCCTATTTATAAGTTATTTAATAATGTTTATTTAAAAAAAAACGTTCTTAACGATTTTAATGATTTGAGTAAATTAAAAAATTACAGCGATTTAAGTATTTTATCTGAAAATAGCGTTGATACTTTTTTAGATAATAGCTCAAAAGGTTACAAAATTTTTTCAGCTACGTCTGGCAATCAATCTGTAACTTTAACAAATAGAAATATTAGGAATTTCGTGAATACCCCTCTAACCGTTTCGAATTTGAACTACTCTCCTTTATTAAATACTTTAAATAACTATTTACACTTAAACAAAACAAAACTTAATTTCGATAATTCATTTTTTTTCAATAGTAACTCCGTTAACTGACCTGATTTAATTACTTTTAACAAATTAAGCTCTAATCGCGTTGGCTACGATTACCCTTACTCCCCCGTGTCTTCTAATAATGTTTTAGTTAATTCATTAAATCACGATTCTCATAAATTTACGTTTATAGACGGCACCCCCAGCGTTTTACAAGGTAAAGAGGAATTAATGCCTATTTTTTTACCAAACGTGTATTGAAATTTTTACTGGTCGTATTCTTTTTCTAATTGAAAAACGAATAATATTAATAACTATAATACCCTTAATTCTTCGTTTTATTTACCAATTTTTAATTTTTACTATGATTATGATTTTAGAAATTGACAAATTTTTGAATTAATGGAGGATTCTTTTTGGGAATCTATTTACTCGATATATAATTACGATGAGTATTTAATCTTAAATAAAGAATTTTACGATTATGAGTACTTTGACAAAATCTCTAATTACTATCATGAGCTAAATAGGTTAATTGAAGATAAAGAAAAAATTTTATACAGACCATTCTTTAATGACTCTTTAAATGACGAAAAGTACCCAAATTACCTTTATACCGACGATTCCGTCTCTCCCTCTAATTTGTTATTATCAAAAGATTTTTTCCTTTTTCCTTTAATAACTTCGTTTGCAAATAGTGAAGAAAATTTTGAATCTTCAAAAGATTTGAACTATACGTTTAATAACAATAATAAAATATTGTTAAATTTGTTTAATGCAAGAAACAACCCGCTGTCGTCCGCCACCGTGCTAGACTACTTTAGATCAGATTTCGACGAATTTGCTTGATTTTTTGACGAAAATAATATATCTTTTTTAAACGAGTTTATGGGTACTAATTCAAAAGAAAGTTTGACGCCTTTATCTTCTAAATTTAATAATATATTTACGATAATCGATTGTACGGATTTTGAAAATATATTAAACGCGGCTAATGATGAAACTCTTAGATTTAGTAATTACGCAAATTTACGTAATACCGCTAAAAATTCAATAGTAATGCACAATGCTATGCAAAAAGTGTTTAAAACCCGTTTTGACGAAAATCGTTCGCATGCGAAATTAAACGATTTAGGCGGTTTTTATATAAATCAACCTTTTATTAGTGCAAACAGGTCCGATTATGAACATATTTTGGGTAAAAATAGACAAAATTTTTATAAAAATAATTTTTATAAAAATAATTTTTATAAGATATTTAATAATTTGTCTGATGCGTCTAACTCGTTAAATTTTTATTTTTACGATTTTCCGTTTTTAATGGCCCTTAAGAGCGATTCTTCTCGATATCTTTGATTTGATTGATTCGCAAAATGAGGATTTTACGAAGTTCAACCGTCCTCTTCGTCAAGGTACGCTCTTTTCGGGATGCCTTATTTTTCGAAAAATTTCGAGTTTAGTATGAATAACGGGGAATCTTTAAACGAAGCTGAGAACTATTTAACGAGAATTTCTCGAGCACGTCGAAATTATATGCCTAACTGAACGTATGCTCCTTATTTTTACGCAAAAAACACTAAATGGTTTAAAAATAATTTACTTTTTAATACGATTACTCAAAGTAAAAACTCTTTAAATTCAACTTTATACTTATTACAGTATTCCAATTGATACTGAACCGAAATTCAATTTATAAACTATAACCATAATCAGTTTTTTCCGTCAAATTCTAATATCTCATCATACTCTAAATTTAGCTGAAAACCGCAAAATTCTATCCAATCTTATTATTACGCAGTTAGTACTTTAACGGATATTTTGACTAAACGAGAGTTTTTGTATAGAGAGCTATTCTCCTTAAATAATAAAATAGTAAGCCTGCCCTTCTATTTAACAAGTAACCCTAAAAATCCTTTATTATCGGAAATAAAATCTAGTTTTAATTTTTTAAATTCATTTTTTTATTTTAACGAATATTCTCGAAATTCTTATTATTACTCTTTAACTTTTTTTAATTTTATTATTTTAAAATCTCTTTTTTCTGATTATTTAAATTTCTTAAATTTAAATAATTTAAGTAATTATGTTTTTTGTTATTTTTTTAATTTAGACTCTATTGCAAATAGTGGTTTAGCGGATAACTCTGAATTATATAAAAATCAATACAGGCCCATGAGGAAAGGTATCACAAACATGGTACGACTACACGCGACGGGTGCTATGGCGCTACCTATCGAAATTAGACTTCAAATTTTAGCCTCATCGAAAGATGTTATACATTCATGAGCCATACCCTCCGCCGGTATTAAAATAGACTGTGTGCCGGGGTACTCCTCCCACCGAGTGATGATATTTTTAGTATCAGGTATTTTCTGAGGCCAATGTATGGAAATATGCGGTAGGTATCACCACTGAATGCCCATTATTGTGTATTTTATGAAAAGAGATTTGTTTTTCCTCTGATGTACTCATTTTATTTTTTTAAGCGGTTCGAACAGTATGTGAAATATAAACGATAAGCAATACGTCAATTATATTCGATTAGCGTCATTTGACAAAAATTCTTGATTATCGGAATTAAATGTTTAAAGCGGCGCCGCTGCTACCGAATTTGATTAAATTTTAAACAGTTATAGTAAATGAAACGTATGCGAAACGCGCGAAATATAAGATATAGCGGGCAGTTAGTAAACGGAATGAGTCTTAATTGAAAAATCGAGAAATAGAGGGCTTTATTGGTGCAGAATTAAAAGATAGCAACACTTTAAAGTATTTGAGTATTTCAAAAAAAAACCGAATTAACCGAATTAGGTGACATTAGCGTTGAAATTTTTCTATTATGCGCTAACGGGGGCTTTGCCACCTTAAACGGGTTGTTTTTTGAAGATTTCGAACTTGGTTGCGTTAATTTAGAAAATGATCCGCTCCCGCGGGATTCTTTTCTTCAGTACTCGAATATTGAAAAATTAAACGAAGAGGCCGACGCTAAGAGAGAGGAGCTTGAAAACAGACTGCTCGCGAAACACGAGAAAAATTTAGCGTATTGCGGGGTATATCTGCGATGTTTGAAATATCTCTACTACTACTATTTTTTGTTACTGGGTTGCAAGCTGCCGCCTCTTTATTTTAACGGTCAATGTTTTTTTGTTACAACTCCATCTTTGTACAGCGTATTCGACTACCACAAGGCTTTGCTTACTTTCTGGCATATAAGATTCGGCGGTGTTTTGTGATTTCGCTACAGTTCGCGATGCGCAATGTTTAGGAGAATATTTTTCTTCAGAGTCTTCTTCAAGAATAAGGCGATACTGCGAAAAACAAGTAAAATTTCACGAATATTTACTAAAAATAACGGGTATTGACCGAAGATTACTGGGGATTGCAGGGGGTAGCGGCTAATAGCGAAAAAAATGAAATGATAGTTATTACGCTAGCACCTCTCCACTTTGCTACAGCCTTCAACGGGTTAATGGGTCAGCTAGCGAAGCAACACGAGAGCGTAAGTCCGTCCAAAACGGCGGCTATTGAAACGAATAACATCGTTACTGTCGCATGTTTTAAGATTTTATTATTCAACTTAGGCCTGTACGGGTTATTTTTATTTGCGGCCGATTTACTCGTTTCGATATATTTAATCAAAATAAAAAAAAATTAGATCTATTCTATTATATTATTTAAAATTTGACGCATTTGTGCCAACTATATGAATAGTTTACGGTATTATCGAAGAGCTTTTTTAAAGCGAAATACGGAAGATTACCGAACGGTATGAGGCGCGGGGGCTTTGACGAAGAAAAAAATGTGTTTTAATTGTTACCGTTGTACTTTAGTTATAGTAATTTTTTTTTTCAAAGCAATACTTCAAAAATATTATATTTTTTTAAGCTTAAAAAAATTAATTTTAAATATACATATTTACTATTAATTTTTTATAACCGTTTATTGGGTAAATCTATTAATTTTAAATATACCTTTGGTTTTAGCAGCTTTGCCTGTTATAAAAGTATTTGAGAAAAAAAATATATAAAAAAAACGTTCCGAACTTTGTTATTATTTTTTTTTTATTTTTTAAATATAAATTTTTTTTTTTATGGGGTAAATTTCTATAATTTAAGTTTTTTCTATAATTTTAAAATTTATTTAAAAAACAATTATAATTATAATTATTTTTTTAAAAAGTTGTTGGATCAAAAATTTTTATATATTTTTATTTTTAACTTCAAACGTATTTTTTTAGTTAAATTTTTTAAAATTTTTGTAATTTTAATATTTTTTAAAATAAGTAATTTATTTTTTAATAATTTTACTAAATTTTCGTTAATCAACGGTTTTGCTAAAATTTACGACATACGTTTAGTTAATTCATTGGAATTATTGACCTTTAATTCTTTATTAGTTTAATTTTTTTAAAACTGAAATTTCCAAATCATTTAATTATGGATATATTTAATTACAAAACAAGCTACGCCCCTCAATATTGAATTTATAAATATTTATTGATTTTTAAAAAAGATTCTTATATTTTTGAAAACCTTTCATTTCACAGAAAATTTTTATTAAATAAAGAAAAATTACTATTAAATAAAATAATAAAAAATCAAAAAAAATACACTATTATTTATAATTTATCGAACCCTGCTATTTTTTTGTCCGAAAAAAAAAAAAAACTTTTTAAGGATCTTTTTTTTCCGAAAATTAAGGTTAAATGTAAACTTTTATATTCAAAGCATTTCGGTAAAGAAATGTATGATTTTTTAATTAACCCGAACCTTAGGTATGACGAAAAATTTTTTAAAAGAATAATAAAAAATTTTTCTTATAATTTATCAAATGAGCGGTTCAAAACGAATAAACTATGGGCGCTATTTAACGTAAATTTTTTACGCAAAGAGAGAATGTATACAAAACTAAAATATTCCCGTGTGCCCCAATATGACATGGTTTCTGGGGGTGCGGCGGCTCTTTTAGCAGCCCTTTTAGGTTTCTTAATTACTGAAAAATTTGGTTTCGAATTACCGGATTCGGGGGATTTTTATATTTTATTTATGTATTTGGTCTTTTTCTTTTTCTTTGCTCGCTTATTTCTTAAACTTATAAATAGCGAAAAATTTTCTTGAAATATTTTAAGCCTTAAATGATTATTCTTTTTTTATCAAACATTAATTGTTTTGCTTTTTAATAAAATAAAAAAATTAATTAAAAATGATTAATGTTAATAAATTTTTTTTATTGACATTAAGCGAATTGCGAGTTTATCGAATATTTAGTGTTTTTGAGTAAATTGTAAAATGAAATTATACGATTGAATAAAGGAGGATCAACTTCTAAAGTTATTAATTACAACATTGATAGAGAAAAGTAGTGTGAACCAAAGGTGAAAAGAAATCATAAAAAAAAATTGAAAAATCCTGAAACTTAGTGTTTAATCTGTTAATGCTTTAGCTATAACGTACCTTTTGCATAATGGGCTAGCGAGTTAATAAAAATAGCAAGCTTAATTAATTAAATAGGCGTAGTGAAAACGTTCGAAGTTATTTTTATTAGACCCGAAGCTAATCGATCTAATTATGAACAAGTCGAAGGCGTGTGCCGAGGACTGAACTCGTGAATGTTGCAAAATTCTGAGATGATTTGTAATTAGGGGTGAAAGGCTAATCAAGATTAGTGATAGCTGGTTCTCTGCGAAAATTATTTAAGTAATGATAATATGATTAGTAGATTAAGGTAAAGTGATCTTTGAAAAACGCATTTATATAAGACGCAATTTTTTTAGAAGCTAAAAATGAAATTTACTAAATATATTAATTCAGACATAATCGCGCAAAGGTGATATGTCGAGAGGGAAACAGCCCAGATTGAAAATTAAGGTATTAAATAATAGTTAAGTAAAAAGAAGAAAATTTAGTTAGCGAGTTAGGAGATAGGCTTGGAAGCAGCCATTCATTAAAGAAAGCGTAAAAGCTCACTAATTTTGCAAAATATTATGATATAAAGTATATACTAATTTTTTTTCGATAATGTAGAGATATTAGAACTATTAACCGAAATTTCAAAAGCTACGGCTTGGTAGCAGAGTGTTTTGTATTTTATTGACGAAAAATTGTAAAATTTTTTTGAAAAATCAAAATTAATTATGCTAGCATTAGTAACGAAAAATAATTATAAAGAAATTATTACCGTAAATTCTAAAGTTTCATTTAAAGGGTAATCCTAGATGTTAGAATCGCTCTCTTAAAAAAAGATTAATATCGTATGTTTAAAGAGGATATATTATCTTATTATTACTTTTTTTATTAATTTTAAAAAAAAAAAGTTATCTTTTTTAAATTTAATAAAAGAACTAGAAATAAATTAATTTAATAGCGTATAAAATCTGACACAAGTGAATGAGTAGAATATACTAAGGTAACGGAAGAATATAGTTGAAGGAACTCGGCAAAATAACTCCGTAACTTCGGGAGAAGGAGGACTGATAAAGTAACTAAAAAGAGGAGGTAGCGACTGTTTACTAAAAACACAGGACTCTGCGAAATTTTATAATGATGTATAGAGTCTGACGCCTGCCCAGTGCTGTAAGATAAAAAACTTTAAGTGTAGCTTAATGGTTTAAATCCCGGTAAACGGCGGCTGTAACCCTGACGGTCCGAAGGTAGCGAAATTCCTTGGCGGGTAAGTTCCGTCCTGCATGAATGGCGTAACGACTGCCTCACTGTCTCCAGCTATAATTCGGTGAAATTGAATTTTAGGTGAAAATGCCTAAAAAGAACAGCGGGACGGAAAGACCCTATGCACCTTTACTAGAATCTTTTATTAGCTCAAAGCGCTAATATCGTATGGGAGGTAACCCGTTATACCATACATATTAAGTTTTGTTTTTAAAAAAAAAGTAAATGATTTTTTTTTATACTGAAAGAATGCTAGTTTCACTGGGGCGGTGGCCTCCTAAAAAGTAACGGGGGTGTGCAAAGATTTAATTAAACGTAATTTATTACGTGATTATTACAATGAATAAAAATAAATCTGATTTTGAAACTTACAAGTTTTAAAAGGGTAAAAGTTTGCCAGTCATAGTGACCCGGTGTATTTTATTGATAAAGACATCGATTAACGGATAAAAGGTACGCTAGGGATAACAGGCTAATGACCCCCAAGAGTTCCCATCGACGGGGTTGATTGGCACCTCGATGTCGGCTCATCATATCCTGGTTGAGAATAATCTTCCAAGGGTCGGTCTGTTCTACCGTTAAAATGGTACGTGAGCTGGGTTTAGAACGTCGTGAGACAGTTCGGTCCCTATCTGCTGTTAAATTCGAAAAATTAAGGAACCTTGCTCTAGTACGAGAGGACCGAGGTGGAGTAATCAATGATTTGACGATTATTTTTAATAAGGTAAGTCGTTAAGTTAAATTGCGATGAGATAACTACTGAATTCTATTTTAAGTGGGAAACTCTTCTTTAAATTTTTCTTAAAAATATATCAAAGATAATGAGATAAAATATTTTTATAACGAACAAAGTGAGAATTTTGGAATTATAAAAAATATAATATTTAAATCTTATATTCACAATAAACTAAAAATTTTTATTAATTTAAGTCAACTAAAAAAAGGGAAATGTAGCTCAATTGGCAGAGCAGTAGACTTTTAATCTATTGGTCGCGAGTTCGAATCTCGTCATTTTCATTTTCGTTGTAAAGTGCAACGTTACGTATCGTCGCTTCAAATAATGGATTTAAAAACAAAAATAAAAACAAAAACAAAAACTTTCCACCAAGGTTGGCTGTTAAGCACAGGACTAATTTCGAGCGATTAGCTCGAAATTAGTCCATTTAACAAACCAATCCTGGAGGAAGGGGCGATTCATACTCGACCTCTAGGGAGTTCAATTCTCTCTGGTTTGCTTTTTTTTGACGAAACCCCCCCAAAAAAAATACGGAATATAGTTTAAAGAAAAACAAGCGATTTAGTGCGTTTAAGACGCGGACTCGAACCCCGCTATTCTGTTTTGGACGAATTCCAAATTTTCGAACACGCTTATTCTTTTTTAATACGGTTTTTTAACAATTATCTCGTCTATTTTACACCCCTTTTTGCGTTTTTTTATTTTGCGAATATAAATTATATTTTCCACTTAACAGTCGTTACGGCTACTCTTATTTTTGAAAAACGATTTATTAGTTTTTGAAAAAACAAATCGTATATTTATTGAAGTACACCCTTTGCATCTTTTTTTTCGATACACATACTGTACGACGAGTTGTGTAGATTTTGGGATTATCAACAGGTAATGATCTGTACTCTTTGTTGAGTGGCGATGGCGATCGATAATATTTCGAGCTACTACAACAGGCGCGAGGTTTTACCTTGAACGAGTAAACACTGCGTAAGCGTTTATAATTCGGCGAAAAATATATATTTATTTTTCGCTTTCTGACCGATTATTGTCATTTGAGTGCTTCTTTATCACAGTGTTTTAATCCTTTTCGAGGTCTGTGCTTGATTACTTTAAGTATTAAATTTTAAATTTTTTTTAAATAAATAAAATTGCTTTATCGCTATAAATTGATTATTTCGTTTTTATTTTATTTCTTTTTTTTTTATTTGCTCAGCGCCCGCCCGGTATGGGCGTATTTCCGGTAATCGGGGTAAGCCAGAATGGGGTTCTCGGGCGTAGCTCAAGGAGAAACAAACAAATTAACGCGTTTAAAGCGTAAATTTGATCCCCGCTACGCCGTTTTGGACGAATTTCGATTTCGCCGCACCTGCTCAGTTTATTTTGTAAACCTTTTCGTATGCGTTTTTTATTTTTTAGTGCAAATTGTATTTTTTGTCTAACGGTTGGAGCTATTACTCTTATTTTCAAAAACAATTTATTAGTTTTTAATAAAATAAATTATTTATCGATCTACGCCGCTTGTATTTTTCCAGCGTACGCGTTATACGGGAATTGTGCCCCAACCAAACGAACGCCGCGCAAGCGCTTGTAATTCAAGCGGAAAAGTATATTTATTTTCTATTTTTTTTGGCCAATTGCCGTTATTTGGACATTTTTACAATCTTTTCTGAATTTTTTTTTTTACGAGCTTTAGCGCATATTTAGTTTTAAACATTAAAATTCTTAAATTATTATATTTATCCGATTTTACACTTTTTACCGTTTTAGGGGTAAAAGCGGTATTTTCTTATCAATATTGTTGTAATTTTTTTTTAAAGGCGTATGCGTAAAGCGAGCGATGCGCGAAATAAATATGAGCGTGGTATATAACTAAGGTATATACGCTTACTATAATAGAGTGAGTGCGCATACGTTAGATCCCTGCACCGCGTATGGCACTATATATGGAAAACTTGAATTGCGCTATACATTTTTTTCTAGAGATCGTTGCATTTTTTATCAGTGATTACCCCCTAATGAGGTGGGAGTTTTCGGAGTTAAAGGTTGAATTTAGTAAAGATGTCGTTTTTTTAGAAATTTTTAACGATTGTAATAGAAATTTTAATAGGGCGCAGTTTATCGAAGCGCTTCGTGATTGCGAAGGTTCTAAAAATAGATTATTTTACGAATGTCAGGACACGTTTGAGTCGTTGAGTAATATCGAATGTCAAATAGAAATACTTCGCAGAAGATCTGGAATTAGTCGAATAGAGTACGAAGCTATGAGCGGTTCTCTCGAAATAACGCGCGCGGATTACGACAACCTGCTTACATGGATTCTGGAAATTATGTAGATTATTACGCCACGCGTATCGAAGATTTAGCATAAAAAAAATCATTGGAGTGAAAAAATATTACGGATGCGCCGACGAAACATCCGTCTTTAATATAAAAATACCGAATTCGCCTACGCTAATTAAATTTTATACTACCGAAACGGGGCGGCGTGTAAAATTATTACTATAAATAATATTTATAATAACAAAAGTGCATCTTAATTTTAAAATTAAGCGGCTATTGCGCTATAAATTTAATCTATAATACGGCGGTTTGTGATCAATTTTACGCGATTGTAGATTTATAATATTTATTGGGTGTAATTTTTTCGTAAATTAATCGTTAATATTTTTTAAAAATTTAACGCCAACGTGCTATTAATTTTTAAACGCAATAAAAAATTTTATTAAAATGTAATTTATTGAAAATATTTACTTTTTATTAAAAAATATAAAATTGTTTTATATTATTTTACAACAAATGGTTTAATTGTTTATTTTATATCATTTTTTTAAAATATTTTTAGTTTTTCTTTATTTTTGTTTTAATAGCGGTTTGCGCTTTATTAAAAACGTAACGGTTTATTTAACTTTATTAATATTATAAGATTTTCCCCTATAACCTTATTACCGCTATTATTGTTATATCCTATAAAACGCCATTTTCGGGTTTTAATGAAAATTTATATAATTTTTTTTTAATATAAAAATACGTTTCTTTATTTATCTATTTTTCTAAAAATTTTTTATTATTTTTACAGTAACATTTCAATCGGCGGGTATAGTTTAAGTATTAAAACGTTTAGATTAGCTAAAATTTGTAAACAATAAAATGTGTTTACTGGGGGGGGGGGGGGGCGGGGGGGT
>Ga0302186_10000928_pt1 | contig 25341 bp, 31 predicted proteins | sample II_Bog_E1_2_FD_198782 | JGI IMG/M metagenome (GOLD analysis project Ga0302186, IMG submission 198782) | Peat permafrost microbial communities from Stordalen Mire near Abisko, Sweden - II_Bog_E1_1 | ecosystem: Environmental > Terrestrial > Soil > Wetlands > Peat | place: Sweden: Abisko...
TCATATTATAACTATAAGTCATAAAATTGATTATAAATTTATGATTTTTAAATTATTTTGGTTTTATTTTTTCCAATGTTAAAAAATATTGCCTCATATTTTTTCTAATTTCATTATTTCTTTGCATACATAATTTTTTATGTATAGCATAATGAAAAAAAAATGATTTTTTATCATTTCTGAATTTTAAAAAAAATATCGGAAAATAAAAATTATAACAAAAAAAATTTATGGTTTTAATCCTGTTTGGTCAATTTTGTGGCTCCCCCGAGCCAGGTGTTTTTTCTGATTATCTTCAAATTAATTTAATTGTTGTTCTGATAATTAGTTATGAAATTACTTGATCTTTTGCAATTGAGTTCTTTTGCATTTCTAAATTATGTTTTTCTGAAATCAATTGCAAGCTAAACATTGTGGACAATTGGACTTTCTTAATAGGTAGTGTTTTTTCAATGGAGGTGCTTCTAGCAATTGGTGGGTTAATCACTTCTTCATTAGAATCAGATAATACCAAATAATTAAATAAATACAACACATACTTTCGTTTCTCTTAAAATGAAGGTTAGCACTAGATTTTTCCAAAATATCTGCTGTGGGTGTCCTTAAATTATCTGCTGTTGGGGTCCTTAAATTATCTGCGGTGGGGGTTCTTACTTCGGCTTTATTGCTTTGAACCTCGTTTTTTGTTTTGATAGTAAATTTTTTCAAAGGGAGGAAGATTTTATCAGGTTTCATCGTTTGTGCTCTTTCCTGAATTTTTCTTATAACAGGAGTTGCAACTATCTCTTCAAGGCTGGTCCTTGTTTTTATTATGAAGCTCGGTGGTCTTGCAATTCTTTCATTCGGAACCATTTGCAAGGATTGCAAGTTTTTCTTCACAATTTTTGCACTGAAACTGATTGTTTCCTTCTCATAGAGTCTGGATTTGGGCTTCTTTTTCAAAGTGAAAGTTCGTTTCAAGGTGGCAACCTCTTGCTTGGATCTTTGCACTAAGGTCATTTTTGGAGTAATTTGTAGAGAGAAACTGTTATCCTTATTAAAATCAGTGAGTGACTTGGTGTTGTCATTTGTTTGGGATTCCTTGCCTGGTGTAATTGTTTTTTGTTTGCCTTTGTAATATTCGTGGTTTTTCTTGGGCTTTTCAAACAAATGTTTGGGTATTACACTGTTAAAAATTTCTTTAAATGAAGGCTTGTCATCTTTCTCTTCAAGCATTTCATCTCCTGAGTTCTTGTTTTCTTCCACTCCAAATAATTTATTAATGTATTCTGGAGTGAAATGGGTATATTCTTCTTTCTTCTTTATGGAGATCGATTGAGATTGTATTTCCAGAAGTTTTTTATATTTGTTATTGCAGTTTTTGTGTCCATTGGCCATCCAGCAAACTGCCATGAATTTTATGGCAGAAAACATCTTTAATTTAAATTAAAAAAAAAATTTTTGCTTTAATACTTTTTTGAAATTGTTTTCAGTGTTGAAAACGTTCCAAACTTCCATATTTGTCAATGGAATGGTATCCTTATCGTTTTTAGTGATATATGGGTGTTGGTTTATTTGGGATAGATTATAACGTTCTGTGGGATCATAATGGGTCATTTTGCATATCAAAGATTTGGTGATTCTCCAAAAATTAAAATATTTTTATTAAATTATTTAAATATGTCATTTACGATGGAAAATCTTGTGCAAAGTTTATGGTTTTGGTTTTCAAATTTAATCCGTATTCTTTAAAGGATTGATTTGGCTCATAGAACGGATGGACTCCTATTGTGTAAAAGGTGCAGAAGATGATGCCAATACTCCAAATATCACTATTCTATATCATAGTTTTTTATTTAATTACTAATATATATGATATACCTTGTTCATAGTATGATTGTCCCCGAACATTTCAGGTGCCATATAAATAAAATCCTGAAATTTTTCACTATTTTCAGCAAAGAGGAGGTCTTTGCGACTTTCATTCCAGAAATCATATATCTTCAGTTTGAAGCTGCAGATGTTATCTTTTTCAACAATAAGTATGTTTTCTATTTTAATTTTATATTTGACAAAACAAAGAAAAAAAATTGCCTGGTCTAATATTTTTATGTATGAAATTCTTGCCCAAAAAAAAATTCAGAATCTTCAACATGGAGGTCAAAAAGTTGTAAATTTCATCGGAAGAGAACCAACTCTGATTGCCATCTGACTTTAATTTTTGCTCAAAAACTTGCTTCAAATTCAAACCCTGAACATATTCACTAACGATGAAAACCCGACTTCCTGAATCAAAAACCTAGGATTTTATGAATTTCTTAAACTTATAATCAAAAATTCATTACATCGATAATTTTCAAGATCTGGGAGTGTGTTAAAGAAGAGAGGAATTTCAAATGGGAAGAAAACTTGACTGATTCTGAGATAGGATATAGTTGTTTGTTAATAATCTAGAACGTGAAATGTTAGGAATTAATAAAAAGTTTTAAAAGCGACTTGAAGTTCGTAGTGATTTTGGTTTTTTTTATCCAAAACAATGACATCGCTATAGTAAGATGAGTTTTGCAAGATAGAAATCAGTTCAAAACAATTGTTGAAAAGAACGGTGTCTTCACCCAGTTCGATGGCATCAGAAGACATATTTTAATAATATAATTTTATTTGCTCAAAAAGAAAAATCAATGCGAATAGCAAAATTAATTGATCGTAAATATTAAAATTTTTCCCCCAAAGAAGAAAAATGATCAGAACATCTAAAAAAAATAAAAAATATATACTCTATTTTGTCTGTAAAATACAGTTATTTTTTATTTGTAAATAAAATCTGAATATAATTCAAATGGGAAATATTCTTTGTTGTCTCAAATCCTCCCCTTCTCCAGAAGGTAGTTTTTATTCTCATTTCTAGAGCTATAATTTTTAAAAGATGCAGATCTTCATCAAAGGCTAACCCATAACGAAAATATAGCAATAACAAAATTTGTGGAAGAGCCAAAAAATACCCAAAACACGAATATTCAAGGTTTATGAGAATAAATTTGAAGGAATTATTTCTTTTTAGATAGAAAAAAAGAGGAAACCTCTAGTACAAAAGCTCAAATAGAGGCCTTCCCCAAGGAAAATCTTTTAGAAAAGCAAGAATCAAATCAACAAAACGAAAAAGTTATTGAAAAACTAGAAACCAAAGAAACTGTACAACAAAATCAAGATGTTTTGGAAAAAAAAGAAACAACTGAAACTGTTCAACGAGAAAAACACAAATCAACATACAAAGTTTCTTCAATTTTTTTTTGTTTAATTATTTTTCCTTTTCAGAGTTGGAATAAAAAAAATAGAAACATAAAAGAAACAACAGAAATTGAAAGATATGTGTCTAAAAAGGTGAAATGCCTAAGACAAAAAAAATTATCTTAAAAAAAAATAATTAGGGCGAAAAAATGATAAACAATTATTGCATTTTGAATACGTTAGGAGAAGGCTCATTTGGGAAAGTGAAGCTGTGTAAAAAAACATTAATGGATAGAGAAAAGAAATTTGCAGTCAAAGTGTTCAAGAAATCGACACTCAGAAGAAAAAGGGAAATGATCAGAGGCAAAGATGGAAGTTAAATTTATTAAAAAAAAATTATTTAATCATTTTTTTCTTTAGAAATGACCTATAAAGACGCTTTGCAAGGTGTCATAAATGAAATTGCTGTGATGAAAAAACTTGATCATCCGAACGTGATCCGCTTGCATGAGGTTTTGGATGATGAAGAAAAGGATAAAATTTATATGAGTTTTTAATTGCGTAAATTCTTTCTTCATAAAATATTTTCTTAAGTTTTGGATTTTGCTCCCCATGGACAATTGATTGAATGGGATGATGATGAAAGCAAATTCTTTTACACAAATCAAGATTTCCTTGGTTTTTTGAGTGAAGAAAGATTAAGAAAAATCTTCAGACAGTGTATCGTGGGGCTTCATTATTGTAAGAATTCTTTTAAAAAATTACCAATTAAATTTTTACCAAATAAAAAAAAAAAATTATTAAATGTTCCCTTTTTGATAAATATATATTTTTTTTAAAGTGCATGTGAACAAAATCATCCATCGTGACATAAAGCCCCAGAATATTTTATTTGATGAAGAAGATCGACCAAAAATAGCGGATTTCGGTCAGTCAGCTCTTTTTGAGCACGAGGATAAACTGACATCCACAGAAGGCACCTACTGGTTCATGTCTCCGGAAATGCTTGATGCTAGCAACACTGATATTCAAGGAAAACCTACTGACATTTGGTCCTTGGGGATAACATTTTTCGCATTCATATTTTTGAAAGTGCCTTTCTTTGGAAACAATTTGTTGGATATCATAGAAAGCATAAAAACCCAGGACTTAGTTTTTCCAGAAGAAAGAGAAATAAGTGAAGGACTTAAAAAGCTGTTAAAGAAAATGATTGAAAAAAATCCTCATACAAGAGCAACTATTGAGTAAAATATTCTCTAATGAAATTATTACAAATAATTTAGAAATTTGATGTTTGATGAATGGTTGAATGAGAAGGAAGAGCCTTTAGAAAATGAAATGTAAAATAAAACTTTGTTATTAAAAAAAAAAAAAATTAATAACAAAAAAGAAAGAGTATTGAAGCAATAGTTTTTAATGAAGTATCAATGGATGATGTCGTAATTCCATTGGAGAGAATTGCCTTTATGGTCAATGGATAATTAAAAACTGATTTTAAAATTTTTTTTAAGAAATCAGTTGTCAAGGTTATGAAAAAAAAAACTAACGAGAGCCAAAAAACCTTGAAGGACCAAAAACAATCAAAAGAAGATGAAGAGAAAAAAGACTTAATATGATTTTTCATAATAATTGATGACCTAAAAATTATTTTAACTTATAGAAATAAGTCAATTTAAAACAAAAATAAATTTGATTCCTTTTTAAAGATATGCTTTCCAAAGGTAATTACATGAAAGAGAAAAAAAATGTGATTTTTCTTGCTTATGAAGTCAAAATTTCTGAATTTTTCATAAAAAATACAAAACTAAAAACCAAAATCCAAATAAATATAAATATCATAAAGTATTATTCCTGCTCAAATAAAAAATATCTAAAATATGACTTTCCATCAAGTCAAGAAGCTCGCAGGCAATATCAATCCAAATTGTTTTGAATATCTCCCTGTTGAAAATTTGATCATTTCCGTATGTGGTTGTGTAATTTATATCCATAATTTCTCCACCGGTGGTCTCCTACAAAGCTATGACTATCACAATTATCCAATCATTTCAATTGCCTTGCTCCAAGCAAATAAAAAACAAGATCTCTTCTCCTTAGATGAGTCTGGAATGATTAAATGCGTGGATATTAAATCAGAGTCCAAATCAACGGCATGGGGATTTCATTTGCGGGAAAACATCAAAGATGGCTTTATAAACAAAAATCTGAAGCGCATATTTTTCACAGTTAAGAATAAGGACAGTCTGATCTACATCTTTAATTTCTTCAACAATGAAATCACACATATCAGCACTTCTTCCACAGAAATGAACTCAAGATATCATGGTTTGAAACCAAGCAAAGATGAAAATTTCGCGGTGGGGTTTAATGAAAAAACCATAATTTTGTATGATCTCTTAGAAAATAAGGCGATTAATCATATTGCTCATGATAATTTTGTTAATGTAGTTGATCTGAATCATGATAACACCATATTAGCAGTAGGGGATGTTATTGGGAAAATATATTTGTATTATGATCCTTTGGTGAACAAAAGCGGAAGCAATAAATCATCAAAATTCCATTGGCATTGCAGAAATGTTCTCACCCTTAAATTCAATGCAATTTCAAATGTCCTCTTATCAGGAGGTTTTGAGGTTATTATTTAAAAACAACATTAAATTTATTGATCATTTCTTTTTTTAGAATGTGTTAGTCATGTGGTATTATACTGAATCGAAGAAAAATTTTTGCCCTAGATTGACTTCCCCAATTTTAAACGTGTTTTTAAGCCAGGATGAGTCCATGTATTTTTTAATATTGGCTGATAATTCAATCGAAGTGATTAAATCTTCAAATTTCCTTGAATGTGCTGCATTCAAATATATCACCAATCCCACAACCAATGTTGACCATTCAAAAAAAAATAAGATTTTTGAGACTGGAGTGATTCAACATCCTACCAAAAGTTATTTTTTTATATTATTTGTCTTATAAATTTATATTTTTAGATGTGATGGTGATGAATGGACTTCCTGGAGAAATTCAATTTGTAGACCCTTTGGAAAATAAAAAAGTTGCTTCCTTCAAAGTTATCCGAAGACATTTGACAACCAAGGTGGGGGAGATAGATCCTGACCCTTTGACTGTGACAAATGTAAAGAAGAAAATATTTTTTGTGTATTTTTATTTGGGTTAAGAGTAGATTTGTTTTGACTCCACAGGCAAAATTATGGTAACTTCCGTAATGAGATCTAAAACTGATCAAAAGAGTCAAAATTCCTTGTGCTCTTTATATTTTTGGGACGAAACAAACGTTTTTGACTATCATCTGAACACAAGAATAGATAACATCCATGGTGAGAGCATCTATGGAATTGTTCACATCCAAAGAAAAACAGAAAACCCTGAGGGTTTTCAAATAAAACAAATAATTTTCATTAAATTTGTTAAAAAGAAGAATTTGCAACTTATGGAAGCGATAAAAAGTTTAAATTATGGAGAAGAGTGAAAAAGGATAAGCCAAGCAAATTCAAAGAAAATAATAAATTGGAGATTAAAAATGCTGACGAAAAGCAAAATGAAAATATGATTTATTTTTGGAATTGTTATTTCGAAAATAGTTACAAGGATTTTGAAATTTTTGATATGAGTTACATCCAAGGAAAGGAGTTTTTATGCTTCACAGTGCAAAATGGAGTCGCCATTTGGGTATTTTTAATTTAAATTATTTTTTTATTTATTTTCTTATATTTTACAAGAATTTGAATTTATTTGAATTTAATAACGTTTTTGAAACTCACAATTGCAACCCATTATCAATTTTTCAAATCAGATCATGTCAAAATGAACAAACTTTGGTGATTTATGATGAAAAAGTAAAGATTTTTTTAATGTATTATATATAACATTTTTTTTAGCAACTGATTGTTTATTCTTTACTCAAAGAAGCCATTATTTTCAAAATAAATTTCCTAAAAATTATTGATTGCTTAATTTTTCATGAGGTTTGCTATATTTTGGTTGAAAATGAATCTCCTGAAGGACAAATTATACAAGTCATTCTGAAAATATGCCTAAAAGAAATGATAATTTTGAAAACTTTTTTGTTGAATAATCATTTGCAGGAGATTTTTCTGAGGAGGGAAAACGAGTTCTAATAATTTTTTTTGCCTTTTAAATAATTTTTTTCATAGCAAATTTCATTTAATTGGAATTGAAGACACCTTCACATTTTTAATAATTGAAACGAATTCGAATGATTTTTTCTTTGACAAAAATCAAATGGAAATTGAAGATGAATCTAAAATTCTCAACTTTAATCCGTTATGGAACACAAAACAAAAGGAAGAAACGGCTTATGATTTTAATTTCCATTATTTAGAACTGATCAATAAAATGTAAATTATAAATTTGTTTTTCATAAAACAATTATTCATTCTTTATGATAAACAGAAAACTGGAAAACAACAAAAAAATTGATGTGTTTCATTCGCATTCACATTTCATTCCAAAAATTTCATTGATTTATAACAATTACATAGATCGACTTCTTTTAAAAGATGGTGAGTCTGGCAACATAGAAGAAGGTAATTGCTGAAATTAGAAATTATTTTAAAATTAAAAAGAACAACAAGAGAATCATATCAATATAAAAAATCAAGATGATACATTAGAGGAAGAAGCAAACAATAAACTTGAGTTAGAAACTGATGTTATACAACCCAATTATCAAATCAATGGTGATTATATAAAGCAACTCAATTCCTATTTAAATCAGGAACTAAATAATATATAAAAACATTTAAATCTCATTGCAAATTTGGCTGGATTCAATTTGTTTAATATTATGAATTTTTTTCTCCATTTTTATTAATTTTTTTTTTCAATAAAAACAAAACAGTTTTTCTCTTAAAAAAAAAACAACAAAATTTTTATAGATGGCTTTCGTTTATAAAAGCTCACGAAAATTTTCCCAAAAACCCCCCACTCGATCAAAAGTTGGTCCTGGAACATATCTAGGCCATTCAGAATATAATATCCAACAATCCTTAATTCCTTTCAACATGTCTTCCATTCGCAATGAATCCAAAACAGAACAGAATCCAGGTCCTGGAAACTATAATGTTTCCAATGAATACCAAAAAGAGAAGATAATTGCCACCAATTTAAAAATGGATATAAAAATCGTGGAAATACCCAAACCAAATGGGGTATTTAAATCAATGTCCAAACGTTTTGATGACACTAATCTAGGCAGATTGCCTGGACCTGGACATTATAATCCGGAAGAAAATATCAATAAAATTTCATACAAATACACAGAACAAAAGAATTCTGACAATATTTTGTTCGATGAATTTAGAAAACAAGCTTCCGTTGGGAAAATTCCTTCAATTCCTACTGCACAACAACTTTTAGGCTATTCAGAAAATGACAGTTTTTTTTACAACTTTCATTTTTTTCTAAGTTAAATTTGTTGTAAATAGATAAAACACTGGAACTAAACCAAAATAATATAATCAAACATTCTGGCCTAGGGGTAGATAAAGTGGGACCAGGGGATTATGAAATAAAAGATGGTTGGAATAAAAATAAAGTAAAAATTCATTTCTATTAAAGTATCAAAAAACATAGGGGACAAATTTTCATAAATCAAAATCTGTCAAATTAAAAAGCTTCCAAACTAATGCATTGCCTATTGGACCTGGTTTCTTAACGGATTTTGTACTCAAACTTACTGTTTTTTTCCTAGGTTCTTATAATCCAGTGATTACTATAAAACCTACCTATCAGAGCAAACAATCATCGACTTTTTTATCAAAATCTCATAGATTGTTTGATATAAGAAAAGGAGCTGTTGCTAATCAAAATCTGCTGGAAAAACTTGAAGAACAAACTAAATATAGTCAGCACAGCACTAATGTCTCAAGCAAAAATTGGCAAAGTACCTTAGCAAATATTTTCAATTAAAATTCATAAAATTGTAGGCTCAATCGAAGATGAAATCGAGTATATTGAAGTATTCAGAATTTCCACATTATTTGAGTATTAATTTTTTTTCTCTAGGAATCAACTCCAGGGCCTGGCTATTATTATAACGATAAACTGAGCACTTCTTTTCAAACGCATAAAATCGTCAAGAGATTTAATAAACAACTTCTCTCTACCAATCGATTCGCTGATCTTACAAAAACCAATCCTGAAGTAGGTCCAGGCAAATATGAAGTCGTTCAAAACCTGTTGCGACAATCAGTTATTTCCATAAATCGATGAAATAAAAATGTTTTTTTAGAAAAACAAGCAAAAAAGTCATGCACCCTTCTTAATTTCCGATCTGAGATTCAAAGAAGAAACAAAACAATTGGAAACACCTGGTCCTGGAACTTATGAACATCCGAAAACTGTAAAGAATTTGATGAAAAGTGGAATTTTAAAGATTTTTAGCTGGAGAATGATTTGATAAAGAAAGCTAAATTTGGTTATCAAGGAAACTTTGCTACAAAAGACAAACGGTTTGTGAGCGAAGAATTAACTAACGTGAGAATAATTATTAAATTAAATCCACTAAGTAAAATTAGGAAATCCCTGGCCCAGGAGAATATATAGCTTTGTCTAGTTTTGATCACAAAAATGAATTAACACACAATTTCAAATCCAATACCATCAGAAATGTTTTCCAATATCATAGTTCTTTCATATCATAAAAAAGAGATTTTTTTTATCGATTTTTCTAAAAATATTTAGAAGATAAGGTTCCAGACATTAACTCTTACAATGTAAACAATTTCAATATTGCTGTCACAGCTCAAAAAGGTGTCGAAACTGACCCCGAACTTGCAAAAAAAATACCTCAATTCAACAGAAGTGAACCTCGTTTTGTTGAATTATTAAGGATGGGTTGAACTTTATTAATTTTGGTTTTGAAGTTATTTTAATTTAGAAAAGGCTGAAGCTCTTAAAGAACCAAACGAATCAATACTTCTAAAAGAAAAAACATTGGAAACATTGTTGAAAACAAAAGAGGAAAATAACTTACCTTTCAATTCAGGGGTAACGAATTTGATTTTCATTTTAATCAAGTACGTAATTAAGGCAACAAGATTTAACTATGCTGTGAAAGATGAATACCCAGGACCTGGAACTTACGAGGATACTTTAAAAGTTGATTGGAGCAAAAGGTCGTACAATGTAGCCTTTGCAGAAATATAAGATAATTTTTTTTTTTCATTAATTTAATTTTTGTTGAAAATATTGAAGTTTTAAATTTAAATATATTTGGCTATTTGCTATTTATTTACTTATTTTTCGCCATCATCTTTTACTTTTGATTTCATTTCCAAAAGTTTAGATTCAAGTGCACTATCCTTGCTTTCATATAAAAAGATATTTTTTTTTCTTAAATTTTTTTTTTTTCATTAATATTAATAATTTTCTGTTTCTTATTAAATTTTCTGAAATTTTAACTATCATTGAAATTCTAATAATAATAACTTATTTATTTGAAAAAAATTCTTTCATTTTCTTTTGTTTTTTCTCCAAAGAAGGCTCTTTTAACTCAACTTCATCATTATCATGTTTTTTTCTCTTGATCTGATTTTTTTTGGCATATTTCTGTTCTAATGGAAAATTCTTTATTTTTGATTCATCTTCATTCTTTAGAGGCTCTTTCAAATCAACTTCATCATTATTGTTTTCTTTTTTCTTGTTCTGATTTTTTTTGCCACAATACAGTTCTTTTGGGAATTTCTTTATTTTTGATTCATCTTCCTGCTTTATCCAATCAATGAGCAGATAAATATTCGGAAAATTATAAAATTCTAAGAATTTAATTCGTTGTTGTTTCATAAGGCCTTTTTGTTTGGTGTCTGCCATTAGGACTCTAACTTTTTTTATAACATTCTTGAAAAAGTTATAAATTTTTTTGGTTTCCTGATAGTTGAAAACAAAATTATCCATCGTTATATGCCACGTCCCATCGTTTTCATTTTTGTGAAAAACAATCGGTCTCAACTTCACTTCCCAGACCTCTTTGTCATCATGAAGTTCATATTTCCCGAGAGGTTCCGAAATATAATTTTTTGCAAAAATTTGCCAATATGCATCTTCTTTTGCAGCTGGCACATTTTCTAAGGTTGTTTTTTTTTTTACTTTATATTCTTTAATTATTGTTGTGTTGTTAGGCAAATTGGGATTTGGCTCAAAGTATCCATCTATGGAACCCCCATCTACGACTTTTTCAATGAATGGATGGTAGGCTGCTTCAAACTTGTTTTTGAAATAATGAAAATTTGTAACTGTAAAAATCATGCTTTGAAATGTTCGTTCATTGACTTCACGTGCATTGACCATATGATCTAAAATTTCTTTCTGCATATTTCTCCGAAATAATTCATCGAAATTCAACTCCCCATTGAATTTTGCGCACAATTCCGTTAGGCATTTTTCATCAATATGAAGTTTCGAAGAAATGTAAAATGGGATAATTTTATTATTGAACAAAAAAACTATTTCTTTATTTGGAACCTTATAGTAGTATTTTCCTTCTCTTGAATATTCTGCTATATAGCCTTTGTGCAATAAAAGATAAGGAAGGAAATCTTCGCATTTTAAATTGAAACCTTTGATGTATGAGCATAAACTATCCTCCTGTGGTTTAAAAACAGTATCGGCAAATTCCTTTTCTTCAGAAAATTGAATTAGCGTAATCAAAAAGTTTGGACTGGCCTTTTCAAGAAAAACCGAATTTTGAAGAATACTGCTGATTGCTGAGGTTGTCCAATAGCATTGAGGTTCAAAAGGTTTTTTCTGTATTGCTTCTTGATAGTGCTTATGAAAGTCATCAAAATATCTCATAATTGACCAAACATTGTAGATAGATAATTCAGGATCAAATGAGCCTTTAAATCCATTATACCACTCTTTGATGTCTGAGAGTATTTTAGCTTTTGTTTCGGAATCAATCTTCTCAAAAATTTGATGAATTAATTGTTCGATTTCTTCATCGAGAACACCATAAAATTTTTGATATGTTCCCGTATTTATGGTGTATTTAACCACTGAATTTAATTTAGAGCTTGCTGTTGAGAGCATGATATCAGTAATGCCTGTCATTATTGTTTGTTTGATGTCACTTTCATTTGAGGAAATATCTGGTTTGCATAAGGGGGAAATCATTTCAATAATAAAATCTGATATTTTGGTTAAATCTTGTTTAATTGCATATGACGTTTCATTGATATCAGATAAGAAATTAATCTTATTTTCAATTGTTGTCAGAATTGGATAATCAATCTCATCAATTAAAACCGTGACTGGAATTTTATGATATTCATAAGCTAGCATCACCAGAAACTTAAGAGAGGTCTTGAGATCTTCATCAGTTGAATTTTTTGTTCCTATCCCCATTAGTCTTTGAAATTTTTCTATATATGTGTCTAAGATTAAATCGTCTTCTTCATGGTTTTGTTTTTGTTGTCTTCTCAATTTTAACATATAGTGGTAGTATATCTGGTTGCTTGTGAAAAGATCTTTCAACATAATTTTTAAAGATCCAAGAAAATCTTCATAAGTGTTGGAAGTACAGGAAAAAGTAATAAGAAGAGTTGGTGAAGTTCCAATGTGTTTAAGATTGTCAACATTCTTCCCGATTTTCAGCCTTGAAAAATGGTTAATGATTTCATTCTTCACTTCCTCTGTTTTGTTTATATCGAAAAATGTTTTCACCATTGAAAGCATTGTTGTCTTTCCCCATCTCCTAGGTCTTGTTATCAGCAAAACCTGAATAGTTTTTTTTCTATTTTATAGAAAAAAAATAATAATAATTCAAACTTTTGGACAAGATTGCTGTATTATCCCTTCAAGAAAAAGACTTTTGTCAATTATAATTTCGTTGTTTCTAAGGGTTTCTAGAAAACTAGTTTGAGCAATTGGGAATTTGATGTTTTTCCGAAATGAAAAGGGAAGATCGATTTCCATTTTTTTTTTAACAATTTGAAGCTGGGATTTGATTTATAGATTCTTTGCAAATTATTCAAGTCTGAATTTTTTCAAAATGCTAAATTAATCCGAAACCCAATTATTCCAATTCAAAAAAAACACAAATTGTTTATTTGAAACTAATTTCCTTTTAATTTCTTTCTATGAAACCATTAAAAGAAAAGCTTATTGTGATTCCCTAAAAAGAAATAAGGACGCAATTTTCGCTTTACATTAAGCTTATGGACCAAATTCTTGATTTTTATTTTCCACTTCTCATAAGAGGTTTCTAAAGTTTATTTACTTTGTCCAAGTTTTTGCTAAAAATTTGGAATTTGCTTGAAAGAAAAATCGAAAGTTAAATTGATTTAAGTCGTTCCCCCAACGAACCCCAACGAAGTCATAAGAGAGGAATCAAACCTTGCATTGGATATGCAAACTTGCAAATCGGTGAAAAAGAAAAACAAGGTTTTTCTCTTCATGAAATTTTATTGATTATGTGGAAGAAAACAAAAATAAATCCCTTAATGAAATAATAACAGCAAGTTTATTCGGTGAAAATTGTGCTTATGGTGGGTTCGAGGATGGCTTGATAAGTTGTTGGAATATCAAGGTTAGTGCCAAAAATCTATTAAAATGCATCTATTATTTCGCATAAAAAATAAAAAGTCAGAAGAAGTTATATAAAATGGAAGGACCCACAAAAAAGATCATGAATCTGATGAGAATCTTGCAAGGAACGATCTTTTCTTCCAGTTAAGATAAATCGGGGATGCCATAGTTATCTTCTTGGTCTAATAAACCAAATTTATTTCTAATCAAAAGAATGGCAATTTGGAGTCAGAATACACATTTCCCCATACAATTCACGCGGTTTATTTCTAAGGAAACGCAATTTATGTCATTGGGGACACATTTTCCCATACAATTCATGCGGTTTATTTCTAAGGAAACGCAATTTATGTCAATGGGGATCATTCTCATTTTTACCAACTCAATTACAAAGTTTATTTAATTATTTCCTCATTCATTAATCTAAAACTATAAAACTAGACCAACCAGATCCTACCTCAACAACATTTCAAATTGGTCAAATTATAACAAACAAATTCAAATTATTTGATAAAATTATTATAGTCAAATTTTTATTTTGAAAAAAATTTTCTTATTGAAACAAAACATATATTCAAAATAAAAAAGGAAAAATGAAAAACCCAATTTATCGACATTATTATTTGCGCATCGAAAAAATGAAAAAAAATCAGCTAGGCTTATTTTTTTTGCTATGGTTAATATGTAATATCAGGGAATCCATTTTGATTTTTTATTAAATTTCAATATATAGGTTGGTTTTTCCTATTAGCTTTATCCAGTCTTAGTCCATCAAAAATAACCGAAGAACTTCTTTCAAAGAAATGTCAAGAGAATTTAGAACTCAAGAATTTAACTGACAATAATAGCACTTTGAAATGTTCGTTTTGCCATAAAAACATTCATGAAAACATCAAAAATTTTGCATACATTGCAACTCTTTTGCCTTTGAATGACACATCTAAATTCGATGATTATCAAGTTAGAGGAAGTCTTTCAACTTTTCTAAAAGAAGACGATAATGCGACTTGCAAAAACCTTTTGCAATATACAACTTGGTTAATTTTTAAATTTTTCCTATTTTCAAATTTTTAATAATTAGGGAAGATTTTCCAAGCCTGAAAGAAAATGTTTCGATTATTGATAGTGGATATAGTGTTATAACCTTAATGGATAATTTCCAGTCTCGGCTGAAATGTTATGTAGCTGTGAATGAAATGTATATGGTATTGAAATAAAACCAGATTTAATAAGAATAAGTCTCTTAGTGTGAAACTCAAAGCATATTCACCTCCGAAGATAATCCTGACAAATCGAGAGCTTTTTTTATTGAGTTTGCAAACGAGGACTTATTAAAAAACTTTTCCGACCATGCTTTTTTTTCTTTCATTTTCCAAAGGCCTGAATATGTTCAATTCATCTTTGTCTTTAAGGGGATATTTTGTGTTGTCACTATATTTTTCTTTCATTTCGTGAAGAACAAAGTTTTTTCTTTTTTTATCAATAAAACCATTTTTTTTTTTCAAAAAATTATATAGCTCAGCTATTTAAGAATTCAGGATTGGCTATCGGTTCACAAGTGGTTTTTTTTCATCATGCTAGTTCATATTATTTTATCTCTTTTAAATATTTGTTTGAAAATAATAAGGGGCAACTCATTTATAATGATCCTTTAGGAATCATTAATTTATTATGGTTGAAAAATGAAATGCTTGATATAGTTTCTGAAGTCCTAGAGGTCAGTAGGCCAAAAAAACAATATATTTATTGAATTTTAGATTTTATTTTATAATTTCCTAATGTTTCTATGGTTGGGTTTGTTGGAATCAGCTTTGAAAGAGGTAATTAATGTTATATTTTTATTTATGGTGTTTACCAATTAGCATAAAGAGCAATAGAAGAAAAATATATATTTATGAATGGATAAAAGTGGTGATTCCAATGATTATATTCGTCCTTTCCTCTGTTTTGAAGGTTTTTCTATGGATGGAAGTATATTTGTTTTGTTTTTTTAATTTTTCATTATAAATAAGCAAACGACAAATCCTTTGCAAAATCCTTTGGCAGAATCCCCACTCTACATAAATGTTAAACATGCCCTCTATGGCAGTTTTGCTTTATATTCGCTATATTTTTTCATTCTAGCTTTACAACATACCTACCTCGTTTCGAAGTATTTTTCATAAAAAATATATAAAACCTTGTCATTTCTTGATAGGAAGGAGGAGGGAATAACAGATTATAAATACTTGTGTATTTTTTCAGAAATTATATTCTTTTTGCTCTTGGCTTGCACTCTCCTAACTTTAAACATCCCGAGAAACTATTCAGGTTTGTATTTTATTATAAATAATATTTTGAAGTATTATTTTAGCATTTTACAATATATCCATTCTTTCCTTGATAAATCTTTATCTTTTCTCTGTTTATATTTTGTATTGTCCAGCTGATTATAGCGAAGTGACAGGTTGTTTTAAAAATATTTATTATTGAATTAAAAGCCATTAGAGTTGAGAATGAAGGAAAAAGAAGAGATCATGAAGTTGATAATGAAATTAGAAACTTTATCAAATTATTTGATTAATTAGGGAAGTTTATGGAGATGACACTCATGAATTTCCAGAAAAATCAATGGAACTGCATGACACAGAAAACACTTCTTCATTTGACAACGCAGCTCATGAAGAATCCAAAAAGGTTGATTTAACATGAATTTTTCATATTTATTTTCAATGAACTTGTAGAAAGTATGGGAAAAAATTAACAAAAGTATGGAGGATGAGCACGAGCACCACAAAGAAGAAGATAATGATGATGAATATATTGATGGTTAAATGAGGGATTCCATTAAAAAGTGCCTTTAAATAAGTTCCCAAAAATAAAAGAAAAATTTTGATCAAAAACAATAAAGTGAAAAAATCAAAAAATAAATTATGAAAGAAAAAATAAAATTATGTTTTTTATAAGCTAAAATTATCTATTTAATCATGTCGACGAATTTATTGATGGTTAAATGAGAGATTCTTTTAAAAAGTGCCTTTAAAATATTTCCCGCAAATAAAAGAAAAAAATTTGATCAAAAACAAGAACGTTAAAAAATAAAAAAAAAATTATGAAAGAAAAAATAAAATTATGTTTTTTTTATTGATTCAAGCTAAAATTATCTATTTAATCGTGTCGCAAACTCTCTTATAAGGTTTTTTGTCTCACGATTTTGGTGAATTCCTCTAAGTTGACGAAACCCTTGTTATCACCGATTTGAACCAAATCAATCATTTCTTGCAAATCACCGGGTTGAGGGTTATCTCCCAATTGTTCAGCGATTCTCTGCAAATCCTCTAGAGTGATTTTTCCAGCTCCTTCACCATCGAAGATTCTGAATATATTCTCAACACCTTTATCTGAATCATCAAGTCTTGAGCACATGATGGATAAAAACTCTTCAAAATCAATTCTTCCATTTGAGTCACTGTCGACTTTTTCCAAAATTTCCATGATTTTTTCATTCGTCATCGCCAAACCATGAGAAGTCATAGCTCCTCTCAATTCCTTGACATCAATAGTGCCACCTTGATCAGAATCAAATAAGTCAAATGCTTCCTTTATTTCAAGTATTTCAGCCTCTAAAATTCCAGGTCTCTCATAGTTCTTAGCATTAAAAGCACCGGCCTTCTTTTTTCCGTCAGGGATGGTCGGTTGCTTGGTTGGAGGCTTGGCAGCTGGGGCTTTGGCTCTGGACATTTCAAGGAAGGGTTGGTTATATTTTCAAATTTTTTGTGTTTGAGTTTGATTTGATATGTTAATCTCAAATAAATTTTAAATTTTTTAAAATAAAATTTTTTTTCTAAAAAAAAAAAAAAAAAAAAAATGAAATCTTAAATTTCCCCATCATTTCAAGTTTTTTTTTTTAATGATAAATTATGGTTTTTTTTTTAAAAAAAAATTGGATTTTTTGGAAAGAAAAAATAAAAAACAAATAAAAACGAAAAATGAGCAAAATTATTGAAAATTATATTTTAGAAAACGTTTTAGGGGCTGGGCAGTTCGGGAAGGTCTTTAAGGCTAAAAACACCAAAGATAACAATTATTATGCAATTAAATCAGTGAAGCGACAAGTTTTTGATGAAAACCCGAAACTGAAAGAATTCACAGTGAATGAAATTCATACATTGACTAAGATAGACAACGAGCATGTGGTGAAATTTATTGAAATGATCAAAACCAACAACAATTTCTATTTTGTCTACGAGTTTTGCAACGGGGGAACTTTGGAAGACGATCTATTTTCTCGCGGATATTTCACCGAAAAAGATGCCAAACCCATATTTCAGCAAATTGTGAAAGGTTTGGACAGTGTGACAAAATTAAACATAATACATCGAGATATTAAGCCCCAAAACATTCTTTACAATAATGGAAAGATAAAAATTGCTGATTTCGGCTTTTGTAAGCCTCTGCAGAGTAAAAATGCCTTGACTAAAACTGTGTTGGGATCACCGATTTATATGGCACCTGAAATATTAAGGGGAGAAGATTATACAATGAAAGCAGATATTTGGTAATTTCAAGTCACTTCTTTGGAATAAAAAATGTTTTTTTAGGTCTTTGGGGGTTTTATTTTATGAGATGCTTTATGGGAAATGTCCATATGAGGGTCGCAGCATCGCCAACTTGATAAATTTGATTGATGAAAGTGAGTTGGTTTTCCATGAATCGCACCCAATCAGCGAAACAATGAAGAATCTTTTGATTGGAATGCTTTGTAAAGATCCCAATCGACGATTGGAATGGGAAAACATATACGATATAGTCATGGATATTAAAAAACGTAGTTTTGTTGAAGATAACACAAGACTTTATGCTCATTTAAATGTTCTAATTCCCCCACAAGGTGGTAGTCCTCGTAAATATGATCATCAGTGCATTTCTCTTGATAATACACCTTCCATTGAGTTGAACCCTCTAAGTTTTAATCAAACTATCATGAATCTGACGAATGATCAGGGGTTTGCAAAGCCACAAACCGAAACTATTGAAAAGAGCTCGACTAATTATTACAATAATGAATCCAACAACATCCTTCCAAAAGAACAATCCTTTATTTCACCTTTGAACAATTACAGTGCATTCCTTTCGAACAATAATTACAATAGAGATTTTGATCCAGAAAAGACGAAAAATTTGAAATGTGAGAATTTCGGGAGCGGAGTGAAAAATCGCGATTCATTGCATTCCAGTTTCCATAAACACGAGAAATTGGAAATTGAATTTTCGAGAATTTATAAGATTGAAATCAACCATGCAATTTTGAACACAGAAATGCTTCTAAAATTCCTCACAAAAGAACGAAATAAAATTTTCTTGATTTCCAAGGTTTTTTATGAATTATCTATGTTTAAATTAGTGAGCAATGAAACCCTGGAATTCCACTACCACAAATATTTATATTTGCATGCCAAAAACTTCAAGGAAATGTTGTTGGATCATGTTTCTTTGGATGTGATCACAGTAATAGCTAATTATCATGAGCTTTGTAACACTTATGAATATAAGATGGTCAAGGAGTTATATAAAGGAGAAATGGAAATGATAATTAGTTCATTTTTTTCGCACAAAGAAAAAGCAGTGTCCAATGATCAAATCAAGAACATTGATAAAATGGAAATAGATGCGACAAATTACATAAAGTTGAAGAATTTGTATAAGAGCATTTTAGAATATATCATAGCAGTCAAGGAAAATTTCCTGTTTTCGAAAGAAGAAAAATACAAAAGCGAAGATTCGATCAAATTCATGATTCATGCTATCGAAATGATCGATAGTGTGCTTTTGAATGAACTTTTCAACGGCTCAATCGATGAGAATCTGAGTCTCGAAAATCAAAGGTATTTTATCAACTTAAAAAAAAGCCGATTCACAGGTCTTCTGAAGATTTTAAATCATAAAATTGATTATTTCAAAAGAAAGTATCTGCAAGAATGAAAAGTTCGATTTTTTTTGATATTATGCTGAAATTATTTTTTATTGAGTCCATTTTCGATAAACAAAATTTATGCTCTAAAACAAATTTCTTATAAATTTGCAATAAATTAAAAAAAAAAAAAAAAAATGAAAAAATAAATTGCAACTTTTTAAAATTTCGGAATCTCAAACCACCCCAAACAAATTATTTATTTGAAAAAAATCATTTTTTTAAGAAAAAAAATCTTTATTTTATGATGTTCAAAAAACATTTTTTTCGAAGGCCGTTTGGAATTTTGGAATTTGTTTTCCATAAAAATGTTTTAAACCAATCAAAATTTTCAGTTCTCACGAAAAGTTTCAAATGTTTCTTCTCTGAATCCAATTACGACGGGATTGAACTATTGGATCAATTAGAGGAAAATGAGCGAGGTCCAAAAAATTTAGATAAAACTGTAGATATAACAAATTGCAAAACCATACAAGAATTATTGGACTTTTATGATCAACAAAAAAGGGATAAAAAAAGTGTTGAGAAATTTTTGGTTCTCAGAATGTTCGGAAGAATTGTAAAGTCTCAGTCTCACCAAAAAGAGCACTTTTTTTCTGACAGATATTATAGATTTATGAGGGAAGAAATCATCAGTTCAATAAATGTCTTTGATCAGCTAAGTTTTTTCTTCTTTTTTAAAATTTCTCTAAAATAAAATTAGACATCCTTGACTTTTTGTTTTTTTATCGCACGTTCCGAAAGCTGGGTTTCCCCCATTTGACAAGTTTTGAATCCTTGCTGACAGTCCAAAAAAGAGCCGAATTCTTTTTTCCTGAATACCCTTTTCGCCATCTGGTGAATCTTTATTTCGATTTCAGTGTTTGTTTTTTGCAATTCAACACTTTGGCAGCTGAAATTTTGAAACGGATCAAAGAAAACAATGATAATTTCACCCCCTTCCAGGTGGCATTGATTCTCCAAGGAGCTACTGTGAATAAATTCAATCTCAAAAATAATGATATAGTCCTAGTCAATCGAGCATTGCGTCATTTTGAGGATCATCCTACTGAGTTTGATTTGAATCAGAAATGTTTGATTTTTCAAAGTGTAGCTTCTTTGGATCTCTTTTTCATGAATCAGAGAAACCTGTTTCCTCTCGGTTTATTAATGATAAACTCAGAGTTGATGGAAAAACTTCACGAATTAGTGGAAAATAACATTATCAACATTCTGAAGGCATTCGTACATTTGCCTTTAAAGTTCAGTCTCGATTTGTTGACAGCTTTGCATGAATTATTATGCACTACTCTTGAAAAAAACAGCAACACAATCCAAACTACCTTCCTAATTAAATATTTGGATTATTATGCTATGATAGCAAAGAAAAGGAAATGGGAAATTAAAAGAATTGATCTGTTCACCAAAGAGTTGGTGGCTCGAATGGAATATGAGAACATTTTAAATCAACCCCAATATTTAGGAAAAGTCTTGCGAATTTATTACCATTTCAAAAGTGAAGAGTTTATCAACAAGGTGAAAGAACAATTGAGGACCATCATAAAAACGCAGGAAAATTGTTTTTTGAATTTGGAATTTCTGGCTCATTATAATGTTGACATAGAAGAGTTTTTGGATGAAGTAAGTAAATTTTTTAATTTTTTTTTAATTTTGGTTTCATTTCAAAGCTCCTGCCCTTTCTCCCATCATATGAAACCAAAATAAACTATAAAATAAAACTATATGGTTTGTTGATTTTCTCCAAAAAAGAAAAATATGTCCCACTCATTACGAAACTCAAAGCTGAGATCATCAAAATTTGTGAGGACAGCCCTCAATATCTTATCACCGTCATTGGCTCTTACGATTTTAATTATTATGAAGTTATAGGAGAGGAGTTGGTAAAAAATTCTATCAATAATCTGAAAATAAAAAAAACATGGAATCTTGATCCTTTCTTTTACAAGTGGCTAGTCTTTTCTATTGTCTCGAAAGATACAGAAAAAATATGGATGGCCTATATCAAAAGCAATTTGGGGTCAACTCAAAATAAAATGAAAGTGAAGAAATTGATGGAAAATTTTTTTTTTGTGGAAAAATTCAATATTTACCAGATCCAATTCTTCTTTAACCTCATAAATTTGCTCCTGATCCAGAAAGAAATTCACAACTTTTCGAAAATTTTGAAAGGCATCTTTTACAATCACACCTTTATGGAGGAAATCATCAAGAATGAAATGCTTCAGCTTCGTTTATTTAAAATGCTCAATGAAATTCAACGTGGAACTGACCCTTTTTTGTTTTTTCAGACCTACTTCATTTTCTTGAAACTGGAAAGTTCCGGTTTGACCAGTTTTCATTTGTATGTCTACCTAAAAAACTCTTTGGAGCATTGTGTCATGCACTTCTCCAGTGAAAAATTCAGAATTTTCAACGAAATTATAATTTTCAACATTTATTTTCTCATCAAAAATGGATTTTACCCCAAAAAAGCATTATCTTTAAAGCCGCAACTTTTAGGTCTTATTTTATGAGATTATTTAATTATTTAATTTAATTTTATAAGATTTTATCAAAAAAGATCCAATGTTGCAAACAAGATTGGCAAGTGCTTTCCTTCTTTTCTCCTCACAAACAATAAAGCCCTTGGAAGACTTGGTTTCTAGAAATTTAGAGAATTTTAAAGAAAATTACTCATCATTATATTCAGGAAAATATCTGATACCAGTCATGTCATGTTTTTTATCAGATAACAATTTTGTTGAGAAGAACGCTCAATTTCTACAATCAATCATTGATGCTAAGAGAGACTACATTTTTTCCAACAATAAATTACACTTATTATCCTCCCTGAATGATTATTATGTTCACAAAAACCCTGAACTATATTTTCCCTTTATCACAACCATAACAGAAAAGTTGTTCAAGGAATTTAAAGAATCTCACTCCTTCGTTTTCAGAATTTTTTTGAGGATTTCAAAGTTTAAATACTTCTCTAAAAGCCTATATGTGGAAATGTGTAATGTAAATGATTTTTATTTTCAATTTTTTTTTTAAATAACCAATTTTTAGGTCTTCATCAAAAATTTCCAATCCTTAAAAACCGATGAGATTTTAATATTTATCGTGGCATGCAGTTATTTATTGAGTTATGATGAAAAATGCTTCGAATTGATAGCTGAAGATATTTTGAAAAAGCAGTTCATTTATAAAACATATCTTAAAGTCATTTTGGAATCATTTTATAAACTCAACTATTGTCCTTCGAGGAATTTTAATGATATGATTTCTTTTTTCGGTAATGAAGTTTTAAAGAGAAATTCATTAGATGGAATCACTAATGTTATTCTCATCTTAATATTGGCCGATCATCAAAACGAGACTGATTTGGTCAAGATTTTTCTTGATGATTTCCATAAAATAAAGAAAATAAGAGAAAAAAAAGAAAAAACCAAAAAAATCGAAAATCCAAGAAATTTTTACATGATTCTTAAGTATTTCCAAGCGAAATATCAACCCATTCCTGAAATTATGAGTTTCCTTCAAGAAAATAAAGAGTACCTTCATAACAAATTCTCCAGCACAATGAGCTTCAGCTTGAATGCAATATTTTAAAAAGGTATTTTCATCATTTAAAGTGCTGATTTATAGGTTTATGTGTATCTTAAAGCTCTTAATGCACACCCTTCTTTGGATTATGTTGTTCATAATTTCACATTTGAACTTGCCTTGCCTGAAAAGTTGAGTTTTTGAAATATTAAATCTTATTGTATAATTCAGAAAAACCATAATTTTTGTGAAAAATCAAGACGACAACTTTTACAATAAAGTTAAAAATTTAGGAGAATATGAAATTCTGAATAAAATCTTGAAATCTTTCCCTGATCACCAAATTATCACGATCAATTCTTTGGATTTTTATAAAATGAATGATGGTGAAAAAATCCAACATCTCAAAAATTTATGTATTTTAAATTAATAATTAACATTCTATAGTAATTTTTAGTGGGCCTAACAGAAGAAACCAGTGATTTTGGAAAGATCCAAAAAGAATATGAGGATTTGTTAAAACAAAATGGATTAAATGACCAGAATTTGGAAATTAATGAACTTGATGGTATGATAATTTTTAAAGTTTTTATTTAAAACTATTTTTGTTGTCTTAGCTTTTTCAAGAGGAGATAGCAGTGGAAATTATGATTAAAATCTATTTTTCTATTTTAAATTGAATCTCGTATCAAAAAAAGTTTGGGAAATTTAAACAATTGTTTTATAAAGGGCATTTCATTCAAATATTAGATTTTTTTTTTGAAAAAAAAGAAGAAGAAAATTTCCAAATGTTTCATCCTAAAGTCAATTTTTTTGAAAGTTCCAAGGTTTGTGCGGAAAGTTTGCTCCATTTTGTTGGAATAAACCCTGACATTCTCACTTATAATTCTGACACCGCTTTTGAATTTCGTCCTTTCGAGAAGCCATATTTCAACTATGGGTTTGACCTTTCTTTCACTTAAAATAAACATAAAACTAGATTAGAAGGGTTTGATAGTTACGCTCTTTATAATTATGGTCAACTTAGATCCTTTAACGATGAACTTATTAAAGATAAGTTTTATGTGACTGATAGAAATCCATGCATTTTTATGACACAACCCCCTACAACCATTACAACCAATAAGACGTCAATTGTATTCATTGAAGGATTAATCAAAAGCAAGACCATGAAAGTGGATTTATTAAGATGCGCGTTACAACATAAGATCCCTTTGATAATTTATGATTATTCCTATGACATCCTCAAACAAAAATTAAAAAAAGGTGAAGACTCAGAATTTTACATCCAAAAATTCATGATTGAGTTGTTTCAAAAATGGACTGATCCTTTGGGAAAGAATTTGATAATTACAATTGGTGACTCTTATTTGGAAGTTTTAAGTGAGTAATTTTGTGGGTATTTAAATATTAGAAGTTTTTATATTTTAGAGTTCTTGCTTTGGGCAGAAACACATAAACAACTAGGGAAAAACAGATATAACTTATTAAATATTTCCCCTTTTCTAATCCATGAGGAGATGGAAAATATGCATTTGCACATGGAAAATTACATTTTATCTCATTTGCAAGCCAATGTTTGTAAATTATATATGATTTGTAAAGAAAACACCGCTCAAATTGATGATGATTTTATTGAATTATATTTCAGTTTGAGAAAAAAAACAGAGATTTTAAATCCTTTATCCAAGGAAATGAAGAAAAACATGGTTGAAATTTTATCTTCGAAAACAATCAATAAACATTGGATTTTATCAAAAAATGAACTATTTTTGAACAGACAATATAATATATCTGAAAGAGTGAAAAATTGCAAATCGGAATGGAATGGTGTTGTGGGCCAAGATCATTTTTATACATTGAACAAATTTAGTGTTCTCAGAAGATTAAACATCAAAAATAATCCTGTTGTTAGCATTTTATCAGCATTATTGAAAAATTCCAAAATTTTATAAAAAAAATTTGGAAAAAATCAAAAAAAAAGGATTAAAAAAAAATTTTAATAAAATAACTAAATAATGATGAAAAATGGAAAAAAAAAAAAAATTAATCGAAATATCGGAAAAATTTTGACCGATAAAAATATT